>OKRS01000252.1_pt1 | contig 42182 bp, 36 predicted proteins | sample 1601191 | NCBI WGS metagenome assembly OKRS01 (sample SAMEA3541509, study PRJEB24748) | human gut metagenome | biome: human gut; feature: human-associated habitat; material: faeces | place: China | collected 2012
CTGTTGCTTTTTACTGAAAGCTGCTACTAACGACTCATAAATCTACCCTTAATCGTGTATTGGATGATAGTTGCGGATTTTAGGTTAGTAAGATAAGATGCTCTTCATAGCAACATAATGCTGCAAATGACATGTTCTACGCCAAACTTCGCTTCCGTGCCGCTGTAAAAAGCGAATATTTGTACGCAAAAGCGCGGCAAAAGTAATAATTAAAGTTTAAAACTCATAACATTTCTGCATTATTCAGCATATTATTCAAGAAACGGACTGTATCTCAGAAATAAAAAAGAATTTATTTTGCAGTGCACCCAAATTGCATTATCTTTGCACATTGATATTCGAATACATTATTTTATATGTCGTGCATTATTAATATTGAGACGAGCACGAACGTGTGCTCACTAACTGTGAGTCAGGACGGGGCCGACATCTTCACACGCGAAGACCATACCGGACCTAACCACGCTGTAAAACTTGGAGAATTTGTTGACGAGGGACTTTCGTTTGCCGACAGTCATGCCATCCCTGTGGATGCAGTGGCTGTAAGCTGCGGACCGGGCTCCTATACGGGACTGCGTATCGGAGTGTCGATGGCAAAGGGAATATGCTACGGAAGAGGCATCAGGCTGATTGCCGTGCCTACACTGCAGCTGATTGCCGTGCCGGTGCTCCTGCACCACGAGATTGAGGAGGACGCCCTGCTCTGCCCTATGATCGACGCAAGAAGAATGGAGGTGTATGCCGCCATATACGACCGCAGACTACAGGAAGTGCGTGGCGTACAGGCGGATGTGGTGGACGGAGAGACCTACAAGGAGTATCTCGACAAGCACCCGGTATACTTCTTCGGAAACGGAGCGGAGAAGTGCATGGAGACCATCAACCATCCTAACGCGCATCTGATAAAGGGCATTGAACCGTTGTCGAAGTTCATGTATCCTCTCGCAGAGAAACGCATAGCAGAGGAGAAATACGAGGACGTGGCATACTTCGTGCCGTTCTATCTGAAGGACTTCGTGGCAAAGACCCCAAAGAAACTGCTGTAAAGAGTCGGTTACCAATAACTGAAATAAAAGTGAAATGAACATAGAAGGACTGGATTACAATACCGAGAGAGAGAAACTCATACTGCCAGAATACGGCAGGGAGATTCAGAAGATGGTGGAACACGCTATGGCACTCACCAGCAGGGAGGAGCGACAGAAGTGTGCGGAGACTATCATTGCCGTGATGGAGCGTATGCTGCCACACAACAGAGACAATGCGGACTACAAGAGAAAACTCTGGGACCATCTGGCTATAATGAGCGATTTCAAACTCGACATCGACTATCCGTTTGACATAAGCGAGGCGGCAAAGATTACAACAAAGCCGCAGCCTATGGTGTACCCAATGAACAGAATACCCGTAAGACACTACGGACACCTGATTTTCAAAATGCTCGAAAAGCTCAAGAATATGGAACCCGGACAGGAGCGTGACGACCTGGCACAGATAACGGCGCTGCAGATGAAACGCGACCTTATGCAATGGAGCCACGGAGCATCGAGCGACGAAAAGGTTGTTGCCGACATGGCACGCTTTACCGACGGTATAATACAACTTGACCTTAACGCCCTGCAGAACGCAAGATTCACCATGCCGGCATCAAAGCCGGCAGGAGGAAGGAAAGGAAAAAGAAGAACAAACCACTAACACCACACCACTATGGAATCTTTTATCATAGAAGGCGGCCATCCGCTGAGTGGAACAATCACTCCACAAGGTGCCAAGAACGAGGCGCTGGAGGTGATTTGTGCCACGTTGCTTACCGACGAAGAGGTGAGCATTGACAATGTGCCTGACATTCTTGACGTGAACAACCTGATTCTCCTGCTGAAGGACATCGGGGTTAGAGTGGAACGCAACAGTAAGAACAACTATACTTTCTGTGCAAAGGAAATAAACCTCGACTATCTGAACAGCGAGGAGTTTGTACGCAAATGCGCATCGCTGCGTGGCAGCGTGCTGATGATAGGACCGCTGCTGGCACGCTTCGGAAAGGCCGTTGTGGCTAAGCCGGGAGGTGACAAGATTGGCAGACGACGACTGGACACGCATTTCCTCGGATTCAAGAATCTGGGGGCAAAGTTCGTGCACAGCGAGAGCAACAACACGTTCGAGATAAAGGCTAAGAGGCTGAAAGGCACAAACATGCTGCTCGACGAGGCTTCGGTGACAGGAACGGCAAACATCATAATGGCTGCCGTGCTTGCCAAAGGACACACCACTATATATAACGCCGCCTGCGAACCATACATACAGCAACTGTGCCGGATGCTCAACAACATGGGCGCAAAGATAAGCGGCATCGCTTCTAACCTGCTCACGATAGAGGGCGTGGACAAGCTGCATGGCACCAGCCACAAGATTTTGCCTGATATGATTGAGGTAGGGTCTTTCATCGGAATGGCGGCTATGGTGGGCAACGGCATGAGGATAAAGGACGTTTCGGTGGAGAATCTCGGTATCATACCGGAGGCTTTCCGACGCCTCGGAGTGAAGATTCTGATTGAAGGCGATGACCTCTATATTCCACACATGCCACACTATCAGGTGGATTCATTTATCGACGGGTCTATCATGACACTTGCCGATGCACCATGGCCGGGACTTACACCTGACCTGTTGTCGGTACTGCTCGTGGTTGCCACACAGGCACGCGGCAGCGTACTCATACACCAGAAGATGTTTGAAAGCAGACTGTTCTTCGTGGACAAGCTTATCGACATGGGCGCACAGATTATCCTCTGCGACCCTCACCGTGCCGTTGTTGTAGGCCACGACCATAAGGTAAGGCTGCGCGCAGGCAGAATGACAAGTCCGGACATACGTGCCGGCATAGCACTGCTGATAGCGGCACTGAGCGCCAACGGCACGTCAAGAATCGACAACATCGCACAGATTGACCGAGGATACGAGGACATAGAAGGAAGACTGAATGCCCTGGGAGCTAACATCAAGAGAGTGAACAACTGAAAATGATCAGACAGGAAGAAGTTTACAAGATTGGCAAGATTGGCAAACCGCACGGAGTAAAGGGGGAGGTAACGCTCTTCTTCGACGACGACGTGTTTGACCGCGTTGACGCAGATTATCTCGTTCTCTGTATCGACGGTATTCTCGTGCCTTTCTTCATGGAAGAATGGAGATTCAAGTCGGGGGAGACGGCACTCGTCAAGTTCTGCGACATAGACTCAAAAGAGGCGGCAAGCGAACTGACGGGATGCGAGGTGTTCTTCCCGAAGCATCTCTCCGACAGAGAAGAGGACGAACTGACATGGGACGAAATAACAGGATTTGCGGTGAAAGACCACAGCAAGGGCATCATCGGAACACTGGTGGCAGTAGACGAGACTACCGCGAATGTGCTCCTTGAAGTGAAGACTCCTGACGGAAAGATTGTGCTGATACCAGCAAATGAGGATATTATAAGGAAGATCGACCCGAAAACAGAAACGCTTGAAGTTTGTCTGCCAGAAGGATTGATAGACCTAAACGATAACAACTGACAACAATGAAAAAGCAAATAGCTATACTCGGCTCTACGGGGTCAATAGGTACGCAGGCACTGGAGGTAATTGAAGAGCATTCCGACTTGTACGAGGTGTATTGCCTGACGGCAAACAACAGAGTGAAGGAACTTGCCGAACAAGCCCGGAAATTCAAGCCCGCTGCTGTGGTTATCGCCAACGAAAGCCACTACGAGGAACTGAAGTCTATGCTTGCCGACTGTCCCGACATCAACGTTTATGCCGGAAAGCAGGCGCTCGACGATATCGTGACTGCCGGACCGGTAGACATGGTGCTCACTGCCATGGTGGGCTTTGCCGGTCTAAGTCCTACGATACAGGCTATAAAGGCACACAAGAAGATTTGTCTTGCCAACAAGGAAACTCTCGTTGTGGCAGGAGAACTGATCTGCAAACTCGCTGCAGAGAACCACTCCCCTATCCTGCCGGTAGACAGCGAACACTCTGCCATATTCCAAAGCATTGTGGGAGAGGGCGACAACAAGATTGAAAAGATTCTGCTCACGGCTTCGGGTGGACCGTTCCGCACTTTCTCTGCCGAACAGCTTGCCACCGTAACCAAAGACCATGCGCTGCATCACCCTACCTGGGACATGGGGGCAAAGATTACCATCGACAGCGCCACGATGATGAACAAGGGCTTTGAGGTGATAGAAGCCAAATGGCTGTTTGGAGTAGAGGCGGACAGAATACAGGTGCTGGTGCATCCACAAAGCATCGTACACAGCGCCGTGCAGTTTGCCGACGGTGCAGTGAAGGCGCAACTCGGTGTGCCTGACATGCGTCTGCCTATACAATACGCCTTCTCTTTCCCCGAAAGACTGCATCTAAACGGCGAGAGGCTCGATTTGTTCAAGCACAACCTGGAGTTCTTCGAACCGGACCTGAACAAGTTCCGCTGCCTTGCACTTGCATACGAAGCTATCAACAAAGGCGGCAACATGCCTTGCATCGTAAACGCAGCCAACGAGATAGTGAACAGAGGATTCCTTGAAGACAGGTGCAGCTTCCTTGATATGCCAAGAATAATAGAGAGAACAATGCAGACGGTGGCATTCGACGCCAACCCTTCGTACGACACATACATCGCCACGGATGCCGAGGCAAGGCGCGTGGCAAAAGAGCTGATGGGATAAAGACACGAAGACGTGGCACACATTATTTAATATAAAGGCTCATTTACCATATAAGAAAAATAAAAAAACAAAGAAAGATAACAAATGGAAGTATTTTTAATCAGACTGCTGCAGTTTATGCTGGCAATCTCCCTTCTTGTCCTTCTTCATGAGGGTGGACACTTTTTCTTCTCTAAATTATTTGGAGTCCGTGTAGAAAAGTTTTTCCTTTTCTTCGACCCATGGTTCCACATATTCCAGTTTAAACCTAAAAACAGCGACACTACATACGGTATCGGCTGGCTGCCATTGGGCGGATATTGCAAGATTTCGGGCATGATAGACGAATCTTTCGACACCGAACAGATGAAACAACCGGCACAGAAATGGGAATTCCGCTCCAAGCCGGCATGGCAGAGGTTGCTGATAATGATTGGCGGAGTGCTCGTGAACTTCCTTCTTGCACTGTTTATATATAGCATGGTGCTGTTCTATTGGGGCGACTCATACATAAAGGTGCAGGACATGACGATGGGTATGAAGTTCAACACCGAGGCTAAAGAGATTGGCTTCAGAGACGGAGACGTGCTCATTGGAACCGACGAAAAGGAATTCAAGAAGTTTGACGTGGACCTCTTCCGCAACATCGCTGATGCAAAGAGCGTTACCGTGAAGCGCAACGGAAAGACTGTTGTGGTGAATCTGCCCGAAGACATGAGCCTGCTCAAGATGGTCAAGGCTGACCCTGCCTTCCTACGTCCTATCATACCGGCTGATGTAGACTCCGTAATGCCGAATACGGCTGCTGCAAAAGCGGGCATCAAGAAAGGCGACAGAATTGTGGCTTTCAACGGTAAAGCAATAAATTCATGGTGCGACTTCGACGACCAGATTGCCGTATTGAGGGATGTGCTGACAGCAAAAGCCAAGACTACAGCCGATTCTCTGAAGGTGCGTACCGCCACAGTTGCCTACAAGAGCAAGGCGAACGGCAAGGTGGACACTACGCAGGTAGTACTCTCTCCGGAGCTACAGCTCGGTATCGGCAAGAGTTCTCTGGTAAAATACTATAAGCCTGTCACCACGGAATATGGTTTCTTCGAGAGTTTCCCAGCTGGCGTGAAATACGGTCTCGGTGTACTGCGCGGATATGTTGACGACCTGAAATACGTATTCTCTGCCGACGGTGCGAAGTCTCTCGGTGGCTTCGGTGCCATAGGCAGCCTCTTCCCACCGGTATGGGACTGGATGCTGTTCTGGAAGATGACTGCCTTCCTGAGCATCATTCTTGCCTTCATGAATATTCTTCCGATACCTGCCCTCGACGGCGGACACGTACTGTTCCTCATCTACGAGATGGTGACAGGCAGGGCACCAAGCGAGAAGTTCCTGCTTTATGCAGAATATATCGGTTTCGGAATACTTATCCTACTTATGTTTGTTGCCAACCTCAACGATGTGTTGAGATGGCTTGGCATCATGTCATAACAATACATAATATATCCTGAAGATGAAATCTTTGCAAAAAATAGGAGACTTTTTAGCGTATGCGTTGCTGCCCATAAGGCGCAATGCTACGTTCTTTATATTCATGTACATACTCGGACTGGTATGTTCGTACGCCATTGTACCCGACAACGGCAAAAGCCATGCCTATAGTCTAACGTGGCAGGAACTGTTTTTTGATGTATACGCCTTGTGCATACTGCTTGCGTTTATACCAAGGAAAATAAGGGCATGGATAAGGGTGGCGTTCTATACCGTGGCATACGTTCTTGCCATAATAGACCTCTACTGCTACGTGAAGTTCGACTCCACGCTGAATCCGACTATGCTCCTGCTCGTAGGGGAAACGAATACCAGCGAGGCATCGGAGTTTCTGGAGTCATATCTAAGCTGGAACATTCTTGGCAGCAGCGTAGGACTGGTGTTGCTGCTTGCCTTACTGAACATCATCATCGGAGTATGGCACAATAAGATTACGGGAGGGATTTCTCTTCTTCTGAAGAAGCAGCAAAGTATATGGGTTCCTCTGTCTAACTTATATAATAAGGTGAAGAAAGTGGCATACATAATACGTCCAACAGCAGGACTTGCCGTGTTGGTAACGTTTATTGTGTGTGCCTCGTTGTGTATGGAGAACAAACGACAGCTCGTGAAACTGATGTCGTATGACAACATCGGCGATGTGGAACACGAACTCACGGAGAAACATCACGGCGTGCAGTATCTGCCGATATACCGACTGGCATTCAGCATTTATGCCAATGAACTTACTGCCCAGCAGCTGGTAAGACTGAAGGCAAGTCTCGACGACGTGAAGGTGGACAGCTGCTCGTACCGCAGCAGGAACATAGTACTTATCATTGGCGAAAGCTACAACCGCAACCATTCTTCACTCTATGGATACGAAACGCCGAACACACCACGACAGAAGAAACTGTACAAGAGGGGCGAGCTGATGCCTTTTACGGATGTAGTGTCACCCTGGAACCTGACGAGCTTTGTTTTCAAACACCTCTTCTCGCTCTATACCGTGGGCGACAAGGGAGACTGGTGCGACTATCCGCTGTTTCCGGAAGTGTTCCGCAAGGCAGGCTACCACGTGACATTCATGACCAACCAATTCCTGCCACAGGCAAAAGAAGCGGTATATGACTTCAGCGGAGGCTTCTTCCTCAACGACGAACAACTGAGCAAAGCACAGTTTGACACCCGCAACACCGACTTGTACCGCTTTGACAACGGGCTACTCTGTAACTACGAGAAGCTGAAAGACGAGGGCAAGGACAAGCCGCAGCTCATCATCTTCCATCTGAAAGGACAACACGTGGACTACAGAACACGCTGTCCGAAGGTGCAGAAGAGATTCAACAAGGACACTTACAAGGAGAGCCGACCAGAACTCAGCGACAAGGAGCGTACCGTCCTCTCCGACTATGACAACGCTATACTCTATAACGACAGCATCGTGAATGCCATCGTTGACAAGTTCCGCAAGCAGGATGCCATAGTAATATATGTGCCGGACCATGGCGAAGAATGCTATGACGGGGGTGTACACTTCTACGGAAGAATGCACTCTGCAGAGATAACGCCACGCCTTGCACATGCGGAGTTCGAGATTCCGATGTGGATATGGGCATCAAGAGAATACAAGGCAAAGCATCCCGACATCTGGCAGGCGGTAAGGAAATACCGTAAACGCCCATATATGACAGACGCCGTGCCGTATCTGCTGCTGTATCTCGCAGGCATAGAATGTCCGCAGTATCGCGACGAGCTGAATATCCTGAGCGACAAATACAACGAGAAACGCCCGAGAATTCTAAAGAGGCAAGTGGACTATAACGTGCTGATGGAGAAAGAAAAGCTACAGAAAGAACAGGAGAAAGCGAAAGAGAACAATAAAAAGAAAAGATGATGAACAAGCAACAATTACTGAGTCTGACTGAATCGAAAGCATTGCGCGGTATTGCTATCTTAGGCATTATCCTGCACAACTATTGTCATTTTCTTGGCTTTGCCGTAAAGGAGAACGAATATACCTTTAATGTAGACAAGCCGATGCAGCTGGCAGACAGACTGCTTTCGCTTAACCACGACCTGTTTATACATATTCTTTCGTTCTTCGGACACTACGGAGTGCCATTGTTCCTCTTCATCAGCGGCTTCGGACTCGTTGCCAAATATGAACAGAAAGAAAGGGACAAGACCGTTGGGGTCTTATCCTTCACATGGTATCACTATGCCAAGCTGCTCAGACTGATGTTCCTGGGATACATAGCCTTTGCCGTAGTCAGCTATCTGCATCCGCATGGGTATCATGGCTACACCTTCGGCAGAGTCGTTGCACAACTGCTTATGTATATCAACATGCTGCCTGATCCCGACCATATTATAAAGCCGGGACCATACTGGTATTTCGGTCTTACGCTGCAGTTGTATATCGTTTACCGTCTGTTCCTATACCGCAGGAAGTCGGCATACGTGGTGGCTTTCATCGTTGTATGCTGGGCGATACAGACGGTGTTCTCGCCTGAGATGATAGGCAGCGATGACTCTCTGAACAGGATACGCTACAACTTTATCGGAGCGATGCTGCCATTCGGAATGGGAATGCTGTATGCACGCCACGGAAAGACCTACGGCAAGCCCGTATATGCAGCCATAGCAATACTGTCGGCAATAGCCGTATACACAGGAAGCTTCAACTTCAACTCATGGCTATGGGTACCGGCATTTATCGTTATCGGGGCTGTAGCCACTATAAAGCTGCTACCGGAGAATATGCTGAAGCCGTGCGTATGGGTGGGAGTAATATCTTCCGCATTGTTCGTCGTGCATCCTATTCTCAGAGAAATCATCATCCCTATGTCATACAGGGGCAGGGTGTATACCGGAATAATCATCTATATCATTGCATCCATAGTATGTGCATGGCTTTTCAAACTGCTGTTCAGATACATTCCAAAACCAAAACTGAGATAATACTCTGATGGAGAACAAAGGAGAAATTCGCTTTAGCGAACTGAGTGCGTACCGTGGCGAACTGATGGGATTCGCCATAATCATTGTCGCCATGTTCCATGTGTTCATGCCGAGCACCTATTTTTTCTATCCGCTACGCAGACTTGGAAATGTGGGCGTCGACATGTTTCTCTTTGTCAGCGGTATGGGACTGTGGTACTCATGGACACGCATGCGACTCGGCAAACAGCTCGACGGCAAGGGGGCAATGCCTCTGAAGGAATCTCTTCTGCACTTCTTCCAGCGCAGATACCTGCGTATATACCCTATCTGGATATTGGTGGCTTCTGTATTCTATATATGGAAATACATGACGGTGCCGGGCGGGAAGTTCAGTCCCGACATTCCCAACCTCATTGCAAACATCCTTTTCAACTGGAGCTTCTGGCGGGCTGACGACCTTACCTTCTGGTATGTGCCTGCCACGATGATGCTATATATCTTTGCACCACCGTATATGGAACTCATTCGCCGCAGTCCAATCTACCGATGGCTGCCGGTGACAGCAGTACTGCTGGCTACGATGGTCCAGTATATCCCGCTATTCCATCATACGGTAGGACACCTGGAGATATTCTTCAGCCGTATACCGATATTCCTCATCGGCATAAACTGCGGCAAATGGGTTATGGAAAAGCGCACCTTGGAGAAGAACAGCATCTGGCTGCTGCTACTCATCTTTGTCATGTGCGTCTGGATATGTCTCAGATTTGAATATATCGGCCACAACCGTTTCCCTTTGTTTATGGAGAGAATGGTGTATATACCGCTCACGGTGACAGCTCTCCTGCTGGAATGTAAGATTATACCACTGCTGCCCAAAGCCATAAACCGAGGCTTGACGTTTCTCGGCACTATAAGTCTGGAGATATATCTTATACACATCGAGTTTGTCCTACGCCCGTTAAGCGAACTGCATCTTGGCTATTGCATCACCACCCTGCTCGTACTTCTCATCTCCGTACCCGTAGCCTTTGTGTTGCATTGGACCATCAACAAATGTATCGGAGCATGGAAATGACAAATACTGCGGAGCATGGAGACAAGAGCCATAGGATAACAGACTAAATATCACCGAAAACAAGTTTATTTTTGGATAATATGTAAAAAGTGAGTAACTTAGCGCACTAATTTATATTCATTTTCTTAATGGGCATAAAGAATATACTGAAGATTATACGTCCGCATCAGTGGGCAAAGAACGTGTTCGTGCTTGTGCCACTGTTCTTTGGCGGCAGTTTGATGGACAAGATTGATATTGCGGCTTCTGCAATAGCATTTCTTGCATTCAGCTTTATCGCATCCGCTATATATTGCCTCAACGACATAGTGGATGTTGAGGACGACCGCAGACACCCCAAGAAATGCCATCGCCCTATAGCATCCGGCAAGGTGAGCATAGCACAGGGATATGCCATAATGGCTGCTATGATTGCCTTGAGCTTTGGCTGCGTATCGCTGCTCGGAGAGTTCGCTGCCGGTGTAGGCGTGGTCATAGCTATCTATCTCTTGCTGAACATAGCCTACTGCCTGTGGCTAAAGAAGCAAGCCATCGTGGATGTATGTGTGATAGCCTTCGGATTCGTGCTCCGACTGCTTGTGGGAGGCATCGCCACCGACATTCCGCTGAGCAACTGGATTGTGCTGATGACGTTCCTTCTCACCTTGTTCCTATCTCTTGCAAAGCGCAGAGACGACGTGATACTGATGAACGAGACGGGACATGCTCCACGGACAAACACCATCCGCTATAACCTGTCGTTCATCAACCAGGCCATCACAATAACGGCAACCGTCACTATCGTATGCTATATCATGTATACCGTGTCTCCTGAGGTGGAACAAAGGGTTGGCACAAGGTATCTGTATCTTACAACAGTGTTCGTACTGCTCGGCATATTGCGCTATCTGCAACTGACACTCGTCGACAACAAAAGCGGCGACCCGACCAAGACGCTGCTTCGCGACAGGTTCCTGCAAGTGGTGCTTGCACTATGGGTTCTTGCCTTCCTAATGATTATCTATATTCTTTAGCAATACGGAAACAATGCCACAGCCATAACCTGCCTTATTACAGAGATGAACAGACAGTTATGTTGGAAGTATCCCCTGACAGGAGAACAATTATAAAAGAAAAATTGAAGATATGAAAAAGATATACGCCTTTGACTTCGACGGCACGCTGACAAAACGTGATTCGCTGATTGTCTTCCTACTCTTTGCCAAAGGATGGAAAGAGTTTCTGAAATGCTTCGCACTGCATCTGCACTTCCTTGTTGCCATGAAACTCGGACTGGCAGACAGCGGAAAGGTGAAGGAGAAGATTTTCTCCTACTACTTCAAAGGCATGCCGGAGACGATGTTCGATGACCTGTGCGAACGCTTCGCCTCAAGCCACAAGCACATCGTTAGAGAGAAAGGCATGAAAAAGGTGCAGGAGGCTATGGCTGAGGAAGACTCCACCGTGATGATTGTCAGTGCAAGCATCAACAACTGGGTTGCTCCTTTCTTCAAGGAGATGCCGGGAATAGAGATTTTCTGCACAAGGATAGAGGTGGTGAACGGTGCTCTAACAGGACGCTTCCTCTCGGCTAACTGCAGGAAGCAAGAGAAAGTAAGACGCATTCTTGCCCTCCACCCCAACCGCAAGGCTTATTATCTGACGGCTTACGGTGACAGCAACGGAGACACCGAGATGCTCAACTTCGCTGACGAAGGGTATTATAAGCCGTTCAGAAAGTAAGGAAGACAGCAACGGAGGCAAGAGCACGAATAAGTAGAAAAGAGTATTCCCATAAGGATAAGACACTATTTTTATAATAGGATAAAGTATTCAGAATATTAAAGAATTGAGATATGAACAATCCCATAAAAGAGTTTAAGAATATAATAGTACAGATATTCAGAATGTTCCGTGTCAGGAGAAACGAGGCATTGCCCGCCCTGATGGCATTATTGGTGTATCTGTGTCTCAACGGTCTGGTGATTTACCATTATGCCGAGAAATTCATGAAACCTACAAAAGCATTCTGGTCTCTGTTTATAAAGAACTTCCAGATATCCGGTTTCGATCCTCTCACATATTATGTGCTGTCCACATGGAATCCGGCATACAACATCTATCGTCACCCTCTGCTCGCTTTCTTCGTATATCCACTGTCACAACTCAATGTATGGCTGATGGACATGACGGGGGTAAACCTCGTGCAGTATATAGCGGCAGCCATCTTGCTGTTCATCGTGTTCTATTCCTTCATATTCATGATACGCATCTGCCGTGACATCATCGGAGTAAAGAACACCGACGCTGTATTACTCTCATCGCTGCTGTTCAGCTTTGCCTATGTCATGGTGTCATATATCGTGCCCGACCATTTCGCTCCGTCAATGTTCATGCTGCTGATGGCACTCTATGTCTGCGGCATTAAGATCCGCGACAAGAAGAGACTCAGCGGATGGCAGACTATGCTGATGTTCCTCTTTACGGCTGGCATAACATTGAGCAACGGTATAAAGATATTCGTCGATGCCTTGTTCGTTGACGGAAAACGCTTCTTCCGTCCACGCTATCTCCTCTTTGCCGTACTCATCCCTTCTGCACTGATCTGGACAACGGCACGTTGGGAATACAAGACTCTGAAGTTTCCTGAAGACAAGAAGCGGGCTGAAGCAAGAAAGAAGAAAAGCGACGAGAAGAAGGCTCAGGAATATGCTCTCTTCCGCGATACCACAAGCATCAAGGACTCCGTAGAAGCAAAGAAAGCCTTCGACCAAATGATGAAACAGCGCATAAGAGCAAAATACATTGCCGACCATAAGCAGCCTGGCTATACCCACAAGGGCAAGCCGATTGCCAACGGTGAGTTCTCAAGCTGGACCGACATATCCACACCGCGATGGGACAGTGCTGTGGAAAACCTCTTCGGCGAGTCGATACAGCTGCACAAAGACCATCTGCTGGGCGATACGCTCCGTGGCAGACCGGTACTTGTATACTACAACAATATGATGAACTATTCTGTAGAGTTTATCCTCGTGGCATTGTTCATTGCCGGAATATGGTTCGGACGTCGCAGCCGTTTTATGTGGATGGCACTCGGAGGCTTTGCTTTCGACATGTTCATACATGTGGTGTTGGGCTTCGGACTTAACGAAGTATACATCATGGGAGCACACTGGCTGTTTGTCATGCCTATTGCTATGGCATACATCTTCAAGGCTGTAGACAACAAGAAACTCATCTTCATGCGAGGACTTATCGGGTTCCTTACCGTTTATCTCCTCGCCTACAACCTGTCCCTGCTGGTTCCTTACCTTCTCTAAGGAGTCAGAAGCCATTGCAACCATTCACCGGCAAAGACATCACACCACTCCCTATAAAATAAAATGGCGCAGCGCATAACGCTGCGCCGCACCACCTCTGCTATATAAGCTAATGAAAAGTGTATTTATGTTTCCTTATATCCTTATGCCTTAAACGAATATTACCTTTATTATTTTCACTTTGCAAATCTATCATTTTTTATTGATAATACCAAATAAAAGAAAGGAAAAGTTTCATAATATAATCAATTTGCAATAATATTCATCATTCCACGACATATTTGGACCATATTTTACACTTAATCCAACGTATAATGGAATAAGCGGACATTATATGCCACTTCGTATGTTAAACCCCAATCGGTCATTAGGCCGTTTAATGTATAATTTTAATAACTGCTTGCAGTCTTTTGTTTTTTATAAGTTGTCTTTTGCTTGTTTTTAATTCGCAATAGCTCGATTACTCATTAAAAGCCAAACAAAATCCACTCTTCTAAAAAGCAAAATCCAAGCAAGCCCTAATGATTGGGGTTAAATACCGGAAGCTAAACAGAGACGACACTCTCCATATAATATCCTAAAGTCTGTAGAACTCTGCAAAAGCCTTTATGCAGTATTCATGGTCAGCCACAGAACCGGTTTCTCTTACAGAGTGCATGGCAAGTACTGGGTTTCCCATATCCACGCCTCTTAGCGGCAACGATGCTGCAAGGATATTTCCGAGAGTGCTGCCTCCTGCCACATCGCTGTGGTTAACAAACCTCTGGCATGGCACGCCAGCCTTCTCACAGATACCTTCAAAGACAGCTGCCGACACGGCATCACTGGCATATTTCTGTGCAGCATTAAACTTTATAACCGGTCCGCCACCAAGCACAGGATGGTTCGTCGGGTCATATTTCTCCGAATAGTTAGGATGCCAAGCATGGGCATTGTCTGCTGAAATCATGAAAGCCTTCTCCACGCTGCAGTAGAAATCCTCCATATCTCCTCCCTGTGCCATAACAAGACGCTGCAGCATAGTACTCAGGAACGGGCTTCCCGCTCCCTGCTTGGTCTGGCTTCCTGTCTCCTCATTGTCAAACACGGCAAGCACACGTGTCGTTTCCGGCACCTCGTCCACGTTCTGCAACAGAGCCGTCAGTCCGGCATGCACCATGCTAAGGTCATCGAGTCTGCCTGCGGAGATAAACTCATCATGCACTCCGAAGGTGCAAGCCGAAGCGGTATCATACAGATAAAGGTCGAAGTCGAGCACGTCTTCCTTCTTCACTCCCAGTTCCCCCGTAATTACATTCATGAGCATATTGCCACGTTCCAGTTCGTTCTCCACGATACCCAGCAGCGGCAACATGTCTTTCTGCTTGCTCAGCTTCACGCCGTCGTTCACCTGTCGGTTAAAGTGTATTGCCAGATTGCTTATCTGCAGCAATGGTCTTTTCACGTGCAACAGTCTTGTCTCCGGGTTCATCACGTCAGCGGTGCGTACAATCACTCTTCCAGCAAGGCTCAGCGGACGGTCAAACCAAGTGCTCATTATCGGACCGCCATACACCTCTGTATTCAGTTTCGTTATTCCGCCCTCGCAGAGCATCTCTGCATTCGGCTTGATGCGGAACGTTGGAGAGTCGCAGTGAGCACAGATAAGGTGGAAGCCATTGTCGGCAAGTTTTCCCTTTCCTATCTGCACGGCATAGATCGAAGAGTCGTTTTTCGTGAAGAACAGCCTGTCTCCAGCCACTACATTACCTATCGGCTTAGCGGCGTCAATCTCACGGAAGCCAGCCTCCATGAGTCTTTCCTTAACTGCTTTTACTGCCAGGAAGTTCACTGGCGATGCGTTCAAGAATTCAATAAGATTCTGTATCATAGTCATTTAGGGTTTAAAGTTCTACATGTATAATGACAATTACCGTGCAAATATATTAAAAATCTTTCATCCATCAACGAATAGACATAATAAAATTATCCCAATCGCCAGGTGAGCCACATGTTCCAAAGTTCTTTTCAAAGAGTCTCTTCCGTGCAGAATTTACCGTACTCTTTTCTTTAATCAACAAGTTTGCTATATATGTAGGTCTCATTCCGACCCTTGTGAGAATGGCAATTCTTATATTTATAGTACTCATGTTCTTCATGCCAAATATAACGTTCCTCATTTTAGGGTAAACCTCACAGACAATATTTTCCATTGCCTGCCAATCTTCTTCGGTAAGCAGATTTTTCGATTTAGGGCGATGTAAGAGGTATTACAAAAAACTGTCGCAGGCTATCATGCATCATTAATTTTCAGAAACCACCGGTTTGACCAGTGCCCACAGTGTGGGCAACTGTTGCCCGCCCTGTGGAACTATGGTTTTCGGTGTAGTTTAGCGATTTCAACTGTGGTTAATAATAGCCTTTACCATTGCAATAGTTGCATGGATCGGTGAATGTGGCAGGATGACGACGTGCTTCTTCTTTGTCTTTGCTCTGTCCATACCATCCTTCACCTTTACATGCACTGCATCTCGTTTTCCCTTTTGGAATTTCTTTCTTGGCAGGTTGTGGTTTCTTGCCTTTGTTGTCACCACCCTTTCCTTGTCCACCATTTGGAATCTTTGGACCATTTCCTTTCCTTGTTGAATCCGCTTTCACTTTGCTTTCTTTTTGCCATTTGCAGAGTTCACGCCCAGCTTCTGATTTTCTTAATTCGGGAGAGCATTGTCCGTTGTTCTTATTTATAGCAGCTGCAATACTCTTTTTTAGCCTGTCTTTCCGCAATGAATCCTGCTTTGCCTTTTTAACTTTCGCAATAGAGTCTTTCAATGCTTCAATTTGAGCCAGTTCTTGTCTCGCTTTTTGTGCGTTGTATTTTTGGTTGCCACTGTTTTGTCCGTAGCAATGGCTACATACCAGCAATGATAAGATAATTAATTTTAGTGTTTTCATAATTAATAATTTTTGTTGTTTTCTTGTTCCTTTTTTAGTTCATCTCTCATTCCTTCTTCTTTGTTCTTGCGCATTTCCTCGAAGGTAATCCAATCATCGTCATCGAAGTCGTTGCCACCATTTAGGTTTAATTCGTATACGTACTCCTCATACGTACGTTTCCTCTTTGTTTTGGTGCTATCGCCCTTTTCGTTTTCCGTTCCTGCTTTGTTGTCTTCTCCTACAGTCTTCTCCGTGAGCTTGCCATTGTTCTCTTCTGTGGATTTTGCCTTGGAAATGACAGAAAGAAGTGAATTGAAGTCAAAGTTGTTTTTTCTCAGACTCTCGATGTAATCCTTTGCCTTCTGTTTTGCGTCTTCCACCTCCTTCTTGTGTCTGTTTGCAGCATTCGCTTCTTCCACTTTGTCGGAAATGAGAACCTTGTCAATGACGGAGTCATAATATCCGTCTTGGTTCACATGCATTCTCACGTGGTCGGGGGATGTTATGCCGTTCTGCATAATGTCCAATAGTTCGTTCTCGTCTTTTATGCTGTGAGAGTCTTGTCTTATTTCGCGTCTTATCACATAGTTCTTCGCTTGTATTTCCTGATCGAGTTTCCTTGCGCCTTCCCCCATCCTGTATCTGTCGTTTCTCCTCTTTTCATCATAGTATGCTGACGATGATGCCATTTTTGCGTTATACCCGTTTCTGAAATCAGCGGCATTCTCTCTTGCTATTCGCTCTTTCCTCTCACGTTCCTTGCGAATGGCTTCCTCTCTTGCTCTTTCCCTTGCCTCTCGCCTTCTCTCAAGAAAATCTCTTGAGTAGGAATTGCTCTTTGTCCCTGTGGAGGAATTCGTCCGCTTTGTTCTGTTACTGTAGCCGGAGCGTGTGCCGTTTGTGCCTGACTCGAAATGCAGTCCGCCATTCATGTTCCACTCCTTGGTTGCCTTTTCCGCAGCCATGGGAGTAGACTTGTCGTTATTCAAGGCGTCGCGCTCTTTTATGTCTTCTTTCGTGAATCCGCCCAATGCTGGCGATTGGGCATGGATTGATGGCGCATATAATAGTGCCAATATTATAAGTTTTCTCATAATTCTTTTGCTTTGGTTAATGGTTTGCGTCGTAGTTGCGTAACTTCATTATCTGTTTCCTGTTCCATTCGGTGATGAACGCAGTCTTGTCCTTGCTGTTCTTACATTCCAAGTATGCCTTGCCATATTCCGTGGTGGCATCATCTCTGATGTCCTTCCAACATGGAATTATCTCGTCCACTTCTATCAGTCGTTTTTTCTTTGGAACAGTTCCGCTCTTGCATTTCTTTTCCGCGGCTTCGTTCTCCTTGATTATTTTTTCGTTTTTCTTCTTCTGTTTCTCTATCTGTTCCTTTTGTTTCTTAATAGAGGTATTGCTTGTTTCGTATGGCGTTAGTGGGTACCCTTTGAAGGACATAAATATTACTCCGCTTTCTTTTGTCCATCTAAGGAGGGAAATCTTTTCAGTGTATTCAAATGTCTTGGGTATCTGTCCTTCTTTTGCCAAGACCTGAACGTATCTCATGTCCCCTATATATATATTGTCGTTGCCTTTTCTGAAGAAGCCTTGCAACACATATACTTTCTTTGTCGGTGCAGTCCATGTGTCGATGAGGGAGTTGATGCCAACCTCCGCTGCGCTTACAGCGAGATTGCCTACGAGCCTTTCTGCAAAACTGTGTTTGTTTCTTTGCGCAAGCGATGCAGAGGCGAGGGCGGCAGTGGTTCGTGTCGCTTCTCTTGACAGTCCGACAAGCTCGGCATCATAGTTCTTCAGCTTTTCTGATGACCATGTCACGGATATGGAGTCTCTTGTGGAAGCATAAAGTTCTTGCGACTTTTGCGGTTGAAGGTAAGTGTCGCTGAAAAGCAATTTTGTCGTGATGCAGGTTCCCCAAAGGAAAGGACTGTTGGAGGTAATCGTAAAGTAGGGCTTTCCGTTTTCCTCCTTTGCCGTTATTATGTATTTTGGAATTTCGATGGTGTTGAGTCCACCGCCTTTCATCGTTTCGCTTAGAGCATCGGAGACCCAGTAGCCCTCAAGTCCCTTGTCGGCAGGTATGTAGTTGCGGATATTTTCTATTTTCTTTTCCAACAATTCTATGTATGCTTCGCCATCCACGCACTGCCGTAGTTCTTGTATTGCTTCCTTTACCTTGATAGTGTCTTCATACAGCTCTGCGTTTAAGTGTCCTTTGGCGTAGTATATTTTGGGGTTCTTTTTCGTGTTGTCGCTAACAACGTTGTCGTATAGGTCAATAATGGAAAATACCGCATCGTAGTCTTTGCTCTTTATCAATTCGTTTGTCAGGTCTTCAAGGATGCCCCTTGCCTTGTCTTGCTCTGCCGTGGGAAGCGTCTTGTAGTGGTTGCTTATCTTGAGAATCGCCTGGATTTTGCTCTTGTCGTTTGGTTCGGAACTTACATATTCGTAGACCCACTCCGCAAATTCTGGTGACAACTTGATTACGGTCTTTTTCTTTGCTGCGAATGCTGCGCATACAAGTAGCGATAGCATGACGCAGATTATTTTTCTCTTGTAATTCATTTTTGTTTTGTTATGATAGTTTGAAAATAAAAAAAGGCGTGTAACCATTCCGATGCTTGCCTAATTCAGGGTTACCGCCAAGTAACCTTCACATACAACAAGCACGGAATTGTTCGCGCCTATGAGCGTGAACTTTCCTTTGCATATTCTGTTTCCGTATCTTCCGATAAGTGTCGAGAGATATGGCTCCGGGCTGTTTTTTACGTCCTGTATGTTGCCATGTCCATGAATGACGTTGGCATCGTTGCCGTCTTTATCAGGTACCATAATAGCTACGAGAGCACCTCCATAGTTGGTGATAGCCACTTCTTTGCCTAATTTATTTTTCAAAATATACAGATCTGTCTTCTTTCCGTTTATTGCGGTTTGAAAATCTTCTCTTTTCAAACCACACAGATTTGGCGTTTCGTTCGTGTTCATAATATAGTTTTTTTTATAGTCCTTAATTCCGCAATGCTATTATAAATCAAACTTTTTAAGCATCTGAGCAACAAAAAGTTGCCAAGGGTTTTGTCATGTCGAAGAATTCACTTATCTTAGTGTTGCAAAAAACAAGCAAAACACTGATATGACATGGCAAAAATACAAATTAAATCTGAGAAACTCACTCCTTTTGGAGGAATATTTTCGGGTCATGGAGCAATTTGACTCCACATTGTCATCTGTAATCGACTCACATAATATATTCCAACACTCCGTAAGCCTATGGGTTATGACTCGTTACCCTATGGGTTATTGGACGTAAGAATATAGATTATAAGGGGAAAGTTATAGGGTTATACCTTATTATATATATGGTTTCGCAGGTTGGGAACTTGTAAAACAAGTTGACGAGTAGACGAGTAAACAAGGAAATTTGTTTCCTTTGATAACAGCTGTTCGCAAACCTTAAACAAGTAATGCTAATATCCTCGTCTACTTGTCTACTCGTCTACTTGTCTACTTATATCATAAAATCCGCTTAGGTCTGTGGCTTCAAAAAGCGTGAGACCTAAGCGGATTTCTTTGTGAATTATCTGTGTTGCACAGACTGTAGGGAAACGGACGTCGCCCCCAGTCTATGCAAGAGAATGGCAATTACTTCTTGTAGTTGTCGAGACCCTCCTGCAGGAAGTTCAGATAGTCGGTAACGTCTTCCTTATATGAGAACGGACGTGCGAGCGGATTTCCTTCTGCATCAAGAGCCACATAGTATGGCTGTGCAAGGGCTCCGAACTTGCTCTGCTGCAAGTAGCTCCACTTGTCTCCTACGGTACGCAGCGTGCGCTTCTGACCATTCACCGTCACCTCTATATTCTTTGCCAACGGCTGCTTGTCGTCAACATAGAGCGAGATAAGGATATAGTCGTTGTTCAGCTTCTCTGCCACGCGAGGATCAGTCCATACGGCAGCCTCCATCTTACGGCAGTTGACACAGCCGAAGCCAGTGAAGTCAATCAATACCGGCTTGCCCTGTGCTGCAGCGGCAGCCATACCCTCCTCGTAAGAAGTGTATTTCGGCTTAATCTCATTGGTGTTGAGGTTGAAGTCCTGAGTGTTTACAGGAGGTGCGAAAGCACCGACAGCCTTACATGGAGCGCCCCACAATCCAGGCACCATATATATAGCGAAAGCGAACGATACGAGACCCATCATCACGCAAGGTACCGGCATCGGCTTGCTCTCACCCATCATAACGTCGCTCTGGAACTTGAGCTTGCCGAAGAGATACATACCGAGCAGGAAGAAGATTGCAATCCAGAGGGCGAGGAAGGTCTCGCGGTCGAGGATATGCCATCCGTAAGCGAGGTCGGCAACCGACAGGAACTTCAGCGAGAAGGCAAGCTCTACGAATCCGAGAGTAACCTTCAGAGTGTTCATCCATGAACCTGACTTAGGTGCAGACTTGAGCCATGCCGGGAACATGGCGAACAGTGTGAACGGCAATGCCAAGGCTATAGAGAAGCCCAACATACCGACAGCAGGTGCAGCGATATTACCGGATGTGGAGAACTCGGCGAGCAGCAGTCCGATAATAGGTGCCGTACAAGAGAAGGAAACGAGCACGAGCGTGAATGCCATCAGGAAGATAGAGAGCAGTCCGCTTGTTGCAGAAGCCTTGTTGTCGACAGAGTTGGTCCACTTAGACGGCAGTTCCAGTTCGAACCATCCGAAGAACGACACTGCGAATACCACCAATACGAGGAAGATGATGATGTTGAAGACAGCGTTTGTAGACAAGCTATTCAGTCCGTTACCACCCGAGATAAGAGTGATGAGGAATCCGAGCAGCACGTATATTACGATGATAGACACACCGTATGTTATAGCATCTCTGATGCCCTTCGCCTTGTCTTTGTTTCTCTTCAGGAAAAAGCTTACGGTCATCGGTATGATAGGCCAGATGCAAGGCATGAGCACAGCGAGGAGACCGCCTACGAAGCCCATGATGAGGATGTAGAAGAGGGAGTGTGAAGTAGCGCCACCGTCCTGGTAAGCCTTCAGTTCGTTGATAACCGGCTTCCAGAGGTTAGCGTCGTCACCTACCGATGCAGAAGCGACAGCTGTAGAGTCTCCTTCCGCATTCTGTGCGGCAGCCACCGTATCTTTGGCAGCCTCATCAGCCGTTTCGTCAGTAGCCTCCGGAGCGTCGGCAGGTCCATTGCCCTTATAAGAGAACTCCACCGATGTAGGAGGCATACAGCCAGAATCGTTGCAGGCGCCATACTCCAGATAGCCCTTCACTTTGTAGGTCTTTCCCGTAATCTTGTAACGCTGCACAAAGGTCACGCTGTTTTCATAATAGCGCAGCTGCATACCGAAGATCTGGTCAAACTCCTTGATCTCCTTACCCTGTGCCTTCAGCTTGCCCATAGCCTTCACGCCTTCCGCCTTCTCCGTTGTCAGAGTGGCAGGTATCGGTCCGTCGGCAGGAATGTTAGGGGCATAGACGTGCCATCCGGCAGCGATCTTTCCCTTGAAGATTACGTCGATCTCCGTGTCAGACACTTGCTTCTGACTTACGGTGAAGTGCACCGGATTGCTCTGAGCCCATGCCATTACTGCCATGAGCATCATGAAGGTGGTCAGAAACACCTTCTTCATAATTTTCTTTTTCATTGCTTATTTTTGTTGTTATTGTTTCTAGTGTAGCATTTATTATTCACGTTTCACTCCTTTGTGCGTCATAATGTCGAGCACGAAGCGGTCGGTATCGTCCATGCCTCGGCTGCCGATGGCAGTAAGGTTGCGTATGCTCTGGTCCACATCGTCGTCGATGATGCCCTCCACCGATGTTACATACTTATGCTGCATGGCAAGCATAGCGCTCAACACGGCGGTGCTTACGCCCGTTGTCAGCTTCAGGGCGCAGCTTGGCTTAGCACCGTCGCATATCATACCCGTAAGGTTTGCTATCATATTCTTCACGGCAAATGATATCTGTTCGAACGAGCCGCCCATCAGATAAGTGATTCCGCAGCTGCTTCCTGTGCTTGCCACCACGCATCCACAGAGTGCAGACAGCGCACCAAGGTTCTGCTTTATGTATATAGCCGTAAGGTTGCTCATGATGAGAGCCCTTATCAGCTCCTCCTCGGTGTTGTGGTTTTCCTTTGCGAACACGACCACCGGCATTGTCGTACAGATGCCCTGGTTTCCGCTTCCGCTGTTGCTCATCACCGGAATCATGGCTCCTGCCATACGGGCGTCGCACGCACAGCTTGTTGCGGAGAGTATTCTTGAGAAGATGCTCTCGCCCATTATGCCATGTCCGAGCGGGCTACACAGGGTCTTGCCCAGATCATGACCGTAGTTTTCTTTCAGTCCTGCCTCTGCAGCAGCCTCGTTGAGCTTCTTGGCATCGAGTATGAAGCGGATGTCGTCCAGGTCGGTTGTCGATGCGAACTCATACACCTTGCCGAGGGTCAGCTTTATGTCGTCGGTGGCAGCGCCCGTTATCTTGTCGGCGCATGAGCCTCCGTCAAGGAGTACATCATTGCCGTTGCGCAGGAACACGAAGTTGGTGTGTGCATGCTTTATCCTTGCTTCCGCCTCCCTGTCGCCGGCAGAGCATACCACATTGATATACAGTTTGTCGGCATCTTCCTTCTCCAGCGTGATGTTTATGCGGTTTTCGGAGATGTATTTCTTTCCCTTCTCCACATCGTCCTTCTTGCAGTCGCGCAGCACCTCAAGCTGCAGTTCCGGTTTTCCTGCCAGCGCTCCAAGAGCAATTGCGATGGGCAGACCGATCATTCCCGTGCCGGGTATGCCTACTCCCATAGCATTTTTGAAGATGTTTGCACTTAGTCTCACCTCGATGTGTTCCGGTTGTGAACCAAGCATTTCAGCAGCCTTTGCAACGCAAAGAGCCACGGCAATAGGCTCCGTACAACCGATTGCAGGAACCACCTGACGATGTATCAGGTCGAGTATCGCCTTCTTTTCCGATGATGTTATCATAGCTATTAAATATGTGTTATTATAAATAATGTGCAAATTTAAGCATAAAAACAGTAAGAAACATGCTTTTCCGCATTTTTTTGTTTTGACATTCAAAAATAATTGCCTAACTTTGCATCGGAAACAATAAAAGAGGGCACCCAAGATAATGGATTTCGGCATATATTGCTGCCGGAATCCATTATCTTATTTGCCTGAAGAAAACACGTAAAATCTAAAAGAAAGGAAAGTTTAAATTATGGCTTACATGTCACAGGATGGCTACGACAAGATGGTAGCCGAACTAAAGCGTTTGGAAAGTGTAGAGCGTCCGAAGGCGTCTGCTGCGATAGCAGAAGCTGCCGACAAGGGCGACCTGAGTGAGAACTCGGAGTATGATGCAGCAAAAGAGGCACAGGCTCACCTCGAGGACAAGATCAACCAGCTGAAGCTTTCTATTTCGGAGGCCAAGATTGTTGACGTCTCACGCCTGAGCACCGATGCCGTACAGATTCTCTCCAAGGTGCAGATGACCAATCTCGCCAACAATGCGAAGATGACCTACACCATTGTCAGCGAGAGCGAGGCTAACCTCAGGGAGGGAAAGATTTCCATCAAGACCCCTATCGCACAGGGACTGCTCAACAAGAAGGTGGGCGACGAGGTGGAGATTAAGATACCTCGCGGCACTCTGAAACTGAGAATCGACAACATCTCCATCGACTAATTCTATCATTATGGATATATTCGCAAAGATTGCAGCCGGAGAGATTCCGAGCTGGAAATGCGCCGAGGACAGCGAGTTCTACGCTTTTCTCGACATCAACCCGCTGGTGAAGGGCCACACTCTGGTCATTCCTCGCCGCGAAGTGGACTATTATTTCGACATGACAGACGAGGAAATCGCCCGCATGGCGGTGTTTGCCAAGAAGGTGGCAACTGCCATCAAGAACGCTTTCCCGTGCCGCAAGGTGGGAATGGCAGTGCTTGGCCTTGAAGTTGCCCACGCACATGTGCACCTCGTGCCTATGCAGGACGAAAAGGACATGCTCTTCTCCAACCCTAAGCTGAAGCTTTCTGACGAGGAGTTTCAGGAGATTTCCCGTAAAATCTACGCTGAGTTCCAGAAGCTGTAAAAGGCCGTTCTGCCACAAACAGGAATACCAATGACCGGTTAACGGACTGTCCGACGTTTAAGCACCCATATCCGTCTTCAACGCCGACATCCATTAACCGGTCATTTCTTTACCAACATACCAAAAACAAACAACAAGGAAAACGAGGAAAACACACCAACCGCCACCCTCGTTTTTCCAATCTTCAAAACAGCAAGAAATACAACCCGAAACAGAAAGTTACCGAATTTCGTGGAGAAAGTCCACGAATTCCACATAAAAAGTCCCCGAATTCCTCACAAAAAGTCCCTGAATTCCTCATAGGAAGTCCCCGAATTCCACATAGAAAGTCACCGACTTTCTAAAATAGCCCCTACGGCAACACCCCACCTTATAAAATAGATACAGGGAAAATGAACGTTTTTCCGAATAATTGTGTACTTTTGCAAAATTAGAAACATAATGCAAAAAACATGATACAGTCAATGACAGGCTACGGCAAGACCGTGGTGACGTTTGGAGAAAAGAAAATCAACGTAGAGGTGAAGTCGCTCAACAGCAAGACGCTCGACCTCTCAACACGTATCGCACCTATCTACCGCGAGAAGGAAATGCAAATCAGACAGATGCTTGCAACAGCACTGACAAGAGGAAAAGTGGACTTCAGCATCTGGATAGAGAAGGAGACTGTGGTGGACGCAACACCCGTAAACGGAGCACTCGTTGCCAACTACTACAAGCAGATAAAGGAGATTGCCGAAAAGAACAATATCCCTGAACCTGAGGACTGGTTCAACACGCTGATGAGAATGCCCGACGTGCTGACGAAAACAGAAACGGAAACACTATCGGAAGAGGAATGGGAAGTTGCGACAACAGCCATCAACGAGGCGGTGGAAAAACTCAACGACTTCCGAAAACAGGAGGGAGCGGCACTACAGAATAAGTTCAACGAGAAGATCGACAATATCACCGCTCTGCTCGAAAGCATCGAACCATACGAGAAAGCCCGCGTGGAGAAGATACGACAGCGCATCGTGGACGGACTGAAAAGCATTCCGGAAGTGGAATACGACAAGAACAGACTGGAACAGGAACTCATATACTACATCGAGAAACTCGACATCAGCGAGGAGAAACAAAGGTTGGCTAACCACCTGAAATATTTCCGCGAGACGATGAACGAGACGGAAGGAGTAGGAAAGAAACTCGGATTCATCGCACAGGAGATGGGACGTGAAATCAACACCACTGGCAGCAAGAGCAACAATGCCGAGATGCAGAACATCGTGGTGAAGATGAAAGACGAACTGGAACAGATAAAGGAACAGGTGCTCAACGCACTATAAAAAGCCTGAAGAAAGATGCAAGGAAAAGTGATAATATTCTCCGCACCAAGCGGAAGCGGCAAGAGCACCATCATCAACTGGCTGATGCAAGAGCACAAGGAACTGAACCTCGCATTCAGCATCTCGTGTACAAGCCGACAGCCAAGAGGGACTGAGAAGGACGGAGTGGAGTATTTCTTCGTCACACCCGAGGAGTTTCGCAAACGCATCGCCGACGGGGAGTTTCTCGAATACGAGGAGGTGTATGCCGACAGATTCTACGGCACACTGAAGGCACAGGTGGAGAAACAGCTCGCCAAAGGCGAGAATGTGGTGCTCGACGTTGACGTGAAAGGCGGATGCAACATAAAGAAATTCTACGGAGACAAGGCTCTCAGCGTGTTCATACAGCCACCATCGATAGAGGAACTGCGCAACAGACTCAACGGCAGAGGCACAGATGCACCTGAAGTGATTGAAGACAGGATAAAGAGAGCGGAGTTTGAACTCTCTTTCGCACCTAAGTTCGACTGCGTCGTGGTCAACGATGACCTGAAGAACGCACAGCAGAAGGCTCTCGAAACGATAGCGGATTTTCTGAACAAATAAAACATAAAGAGACATGAAGACGGGCATTTTCGGCGGGTCGTTCAACCCTATACACAACGGACACATAGCACTGGCAAAGAGCATCAGACAACTTGCCGGGCTGGACGAGGTGTGGTTCGTAGTGTCCCCCCATAATCCTCTGAAAGACGCTGAAGGACTGATGCCCGACGAGGAGCGGCTGAGGATGGTGGAGATGGCACTGGAAAACGAAGAGGGACTGCTGGCAAGCGACTATGAGTTCCGACTGCCACGCCCTTCCTTCATGGCTAACACACTGAGAAGTCTTTCGCACGACTACCCCGACAGGGAGTTTACGCTCATCATCGGGGCGGACAACTGGCTCTGCTTCGACAAATGGCGCGAGCCGGACTTCATTCTCAACAACTTCAGAATCGCCGTCTATCCAAGACAGGGATGCGAGATTAACAAGAACAGTCTGCCCGACAACGTGGACTTCTACGACACAGGACTGCACAACGTAAGCAGCACTCAGATAAGACAATTGCTGAAGGAGGACAAGCCGATAAACGGTCTTGTGCCGGACTCCATAGCTGCCTATCTCGAAGGAAAGGCAATAGCGAAGGAAAGGAAACCTCTCATCTCCGTCATCATACCCGTATACAACAAGAGAGAATATGTGGAGGACTGCCTCAACAGCGTGCTGACACAGGACTTTGATAGCTTTGAAGTGATTGCCGTTGAAGACGGAAGCACCGACGGGTCGGGGGTAATCTGCGACAGAATGGCACGGGAACACCCGAACCTGACCGTGGTACACCCCGAAAACGGAGGCGTCACGGCGGCGAGACGACTGGGGTTCGAACTGTCAAAAGGGGAGTTCATAACCTTTGTGGATGCCGACGACAAGATGCTGCCCGGCGCCTTACACATGCTTTACGACGAGATAATGGCAACGGGAGCCGACGAGGTGGTGGCAAGATACATCGACCAGTGCGACAATCTGTGCGGACACGAGGGCGGACAATACATGCAGCCCTCATGGATGATAAAGCAGCTGCTCGCATCAAAGGCGGACTTCTGCGTGTTGTGGGCTGTGCTCTTCCGCAGGAAACTACTCGAAGGATGCCTCTCCACGCCCCGACTCATCCGTTCCGGCGAGGATATTCTCATGCAGATAGAATGTCTGCTGAAGGAACCTAAGGTGTGGTTCTCCGACAAAGTGGTATATATGTACAATGTGGGACTGCCCAACGACCGTCCGCTGAGTCTCGACGAACAGCAGATGTATGACGACATCCTCTACTCCATCTTCAAGGACAGGATGGAGGAATATGCCCCATATATCGTGTTGCACCAGACGAAGATGTACGAGAACTTCATATACAAGAAGCAGTTTGATGTATACGACAAATACTACAAACTGTTGAGGAAAGCTGACAAGAGCCGCCTCAGCATTGCCGACCGCATAGCAATAGCATTGCCGCCAAGCATTGCCTACTACCCTATCGCACACAGGAAAAACAAATAAACATATTAAAACATCTACTATAGCATGATTCTTTCAAAACTGAAAATTACGCTGCTCTCCATGGCAGCACTATTGTTGTGCGTCGCAACAGCAGATGCACAGAAGAAAGGCAACGTTTCCTTGAAGAAGGCTACAGTCTGGACTGAGGCTGGAGAATGGAGAAACGGATTTGACGCAATGCCCGACAAGACGGTAAATCTGCAGGAGTTCTATTCGCAATATCATAAGAACAAGGCGCAGTGGGATGCCGCCTTCAAATGGCTGGCAGAGACCGACTTGCTGAATATCCCGAAGGGAAAGCTAATGATTCCGGGAACGAACATCAGAGCATCTGTAGAGGACAGCAGCAACGAACCGCTGGAGAAGCGCCGCTCGGAGTCGCACAGAAAGAAGATTGACTTCATGTATGTAGTGAAAGGAACGGAGGGGTTCTATCTGCTCGACCACAAATCATCGAAGCCTAACTGCGAATACAGCGACGAAAAGGATGTTATACGCTACGACTACGACAAGTGGCAGTCGCACTTCTTCATGTCCATGCCGAAGAGATTCATCATCTGCTTCCCTTCCGACTGGCACATCGCCAAGGTTCAGACCCCACTCGCCGACCAGTCGCTCCGCGTTATCGTGCTGAAGATTGACTATGTGGAATAAGCCATACTGCCCCAACAGGGCAATACGACCTATTCCAACCGGCATAATCATGAGCACTCATGGACGTCAGCAACAGCTCTGCCGCTCGGCTCGTTCATATTCCTGAACGACTCGTCCCAGGCAAGAGCCTCCGCCGTGCTGCATGCCATCGGAGAACTGTTCTTTCTGTCGCCAAGCCACTTCGTCGGGCAGCAAATCGGCAAATGCCTCTCTCACTATCTTCTTTTCTATAGTAGAACCGGGACACATCTTTGCCTCCGGGTTGATACGCATGGCTATATCAAGGAATTCCTTGTCGAGGAATGGCACACGTCCCTCCACGCCCCATGCCGACAGACTCTTGTTGGCACGGAGACAGTCATAGAGATAAAGCTTGAGAACTCATCGCTAACCAAAACTATTATTTATCTATTGTATAACTATGACCGGCAAGAAAGCCGCCTTACCTGTTTTGTTGCATTATCTTTTAGTTATAGCAGCTCTCTCCATGCTCGTAGATGTCGAGACCTTCCTCCTCTATTCTCTTGTCTACACGCAGACCGGCAATCTTGTTGATGCCCCAGAAGAGGAGGAAACCCATTACTGCCGCCCACAGGTCTATACTGATTATTCCGAGGAGCTGTGCACCGAAGAATCCGAAGCCATGACCATACAATGCTCCTGAATCCAGAGCAAAGAGTCCGGTGAGCAATGTTCCGAGGATACCACATACTCCATGAACGGAACTTGCACCTACTGGGTCGTCGATATGAAGCTTGGCATCAATGAACTCGATTGCAAATACAAGAACGATTCCACACATCAGTCCTATAATCAATGCCCCTAACGGAGAAACAAGGTCGCAACCGGCGGTTATTCCTACCAGACCGGCAAGAATACCATTCAACGTGAGGGAGAATGAAGGCTTGCCATATTTTAACCATGAGGTGAACATGGTGCCGAGTCCTCCTGCTACGGCAGCGAGGTTGGTGGTAAGGAACACGTGGGAGATTGCCACACGGTTCACTTCGCCAGATGCTGCAAGCTGAGAACCAGGATTGAAACCGAACCATCCGAACCAGAGGACAAACACTCCGAGGGCTGCAGCCATAAGGTTGTGACCTGGAATGGCATGACTCTTACCGTTCTTGTCATACTTGCCGTGGCGCGGACCAAGTACTATAGCTCCAACAAGAGCAAGGACACCACCAACGGAATGCACTATTGCGGAACCGGCGAAATCATGGAATACAGCACCGAACGTGTTCATCATGAATGAACCTTCATCTGAATTGCACAGCCAGCCGCCACCCCACGTCCAATGACCTTCTACAGGATAGATAAGGAGAGAGATGAAGAAGGAGTACACACAGTACATCGAGAACTTTGTTCTCTCTGCCATAGCACCCGAAACGATAGTGGCTGAAGTGGCACAGAACACTGTCTCAAAAATCAGGAAACCCTCTGTCGGCAGATTGCTGGAATAGAACGAGAGGTCGCCGAAGTTTGGCATTCCAATAAATCCGGCACCGTCGCTTCCGAACATGAAACCGAAGCCTACAAACCAGAACAGGACTGAGCCAACCATAAAGTCAACGAAATTCTTGAAAAGGATATTCGCGGTGTTCTTGCTTCTCGTAAAGCCTGCCTCACAAAGAGCAAAGCCGGGCTGCATAAAGAATACCAACATTGCTGCAAGCAGCATCCATACTGTATCTAACGAAATACCAAGATCGGCTACACTCTTTGCTACTTCGGCAACCGACTCCGTGGCTAATAATATTGTTGTCATGATCTTAATTTTTTAAATTGTGCGTGTTGTTATTATCCGTATTATACACCTTGATTGTTTTTCAGGTGTTTCCTTTTACCTTATATTATATAATGTGAATCCTAATACCATATAACGGAAATCTTTTTACCTTAAAAGAGATACCTTATTTTTCTTGTTCCGCATTATAAAGAGCTATGTCGCCACGCTCGCCGGTACGGATTCGGATGGAATCCTCTATTGGAATGATGAAGATTCGTCCGTCACCTATCTCACCCGTACGGGCTGCACCCTGTATGGCGGCAACGGTCTTCTCTACATTTTTGTCACGGACAACAATGCTTATCAATACTCGTTCGATACTACTTGTGTCGTACATCACACCACGATAAATCCTTGCCTGACGCATCTTGCCTTCTCCTCTTACATCATAATAAGAAAACCACTCGATGTCGGCAGCAAGCAATGCCTCCTTTACATCTTCAAATCTCGTCTTGCGGATGATTGCTTCAATCTTCTTCATACTTACCTTTTTTATTGGTTTATACTATTCTTTCTGTCTATTTGTTATCTTTCGGCTGCAAAATTACAACCATTTGATAATTTAAAACAGATAAGTTAAACTTTTTGATTATCATTCCTTCTAATTCCTTACAATTAATCAATATAAAGAAAAGTATAGTTTCACATTGTAAGTACCATTGTGTAAATTTGTTACAATTTGGCATCCCCAAGAAAATAAAACATAAAAATACCATATACATTCAATGGGATAAAGACAAATTGTTGTATTTTTGCACCCGGAAACGAACAAATAGAAACTTAACAACAATATATAGCAGAAAGATGTACAGACAGAGGATACAATTCACAAAGATGCATGGCGCAGGAAACGACTATATTTATGTTAATACCTTATTATATAATATAGAGAATCCGGAAGCTTTGGCAATCAAATGGAGCGACAGACATAAAGGTATCGGAAGCGACGGACTCGTACTTATATGCAAACCCGACACCGATGATGCCGACTACAAAATGCGGATATTCAATGCCGACGGGTCGGAAGCCATGATGTGCGGAAATGCTTCAAGGTGTATCGGAAAATACCTCTACGAAAGAAAACTGACCGACAAGACGGTTATAAGACTTGAAACATTGTCGGGTATTAAGATTCTAAACCTGCACCTCTCTGACGATGCAAAAAGTGTGGAAAGCGTCACCGTTGACATGCTGGAACCAAAGCTTGTAAACCAGGAACAATACAACAAGCCAGAAAACGGAACACTGACAGCAGACGACAGGACTTTTGAAGGAACATTCGTATGCATGGGCAATCCTCATTTCGTAATCTTCGTTGATGACGTCAACACTCTCGATATAGAGAAATACGGAAGGATTCTTGAAAGAGACAGATGCTTTCCGGAAAGATGCAACATAGAATTCGCGCAGCCTCTTGAAGACGGAACAATAAGGACAAGGGTCTGGGAAAGAGGCAGCGGAATAACAATGGCTTGCGGCACAGGAGCTTGCGCAACGGCTGTGGCTGCCGCCGTGACGAAAAGAAACGGAAGGACAAGCCGTATTAATATGGACGGAGGAGAACTGGACATCGAATGGAAGGAAAGCGACAACCATGTCTACATGACTGGACCGGCAACCATTGTTTTTGACGGAGAAATAGAAATTTAACAACAATAAAAGAGAAACAAGAATATGGCATTAATAAACGAACATTATCTAAAGCTTCAGAAAAGCTATCTCTTTGCCGACATTGCAAAGAAAGTGAATGCTTACAAGATATCGCACCCGAAGTCAAAGGTCATCAGCCTGGGCATCGGTGACGTGACACAACCTCTTGCTCCTGCCGTAATCGAGGCTATGCATAAAGCAGTGGACGACATGGCACACAAGGAGACTTTTCACGGATATGGTCCGGAGCAGGGATATCTCTGGCTCAGAGAGGCTATTGTAAAGAATGACTTCTTGCCACGCAAGATTCATATCGACCCAAGCGAGGTGTTCGTTAACGACGGAGCAAAAAGCGACACTGGAAACATCGGAGAACTCGTGAGATGGGACAACAGCATCGGAGTGACCGACCCTATATATCCTGTATATATCGACTCCAACGTGATGTGCGGAAGGGCAGGAGTACTCGAAAACGGAAAATGGAGCAACGTGACATACATGCCGTGTACGGAAAGCAACAACTTTGTTCCTCAGATTCCAGACCACCGCGTAGACATGATTTATCTGTGCTACCCCAACAATCCTACAGGAACGGTCATAACAAAAGAGGAACTTAAGAAATGGGTGGCTTACGCATTGAAGAATGACACTCTGATTCTGTATGACGCAGCATACGAAGCATATATAACGGAACCCGACATTCCTCATTCTATATACGAGATAAAGGGTGCAAAGAAGGTGGCTATAGAATTCCACAGTTATTCAAAGACTGCCGGATTCACCGGCATACGTTGTGGATACACCGTAATACCAAAGGAGCTTACAGCCGTTACCATCGACGGAAAAGAACGACTGCCGCTGAACCCCTTCTGGGACAGACGACAGTGTACCAAGTTCAACGGAACGAGCTATATCAGCCAACGTGCCGCCGAGGCAATATACACTCCTGAAGGGAAAGAACAGACAAAAGCCACAATCGACTACTATATGGGCAACGCAAAACTGATGTACAATGCATTGAAGAGACTCGGCTTCAGAGTGTACGGAGGAGTTAACGCACCTTATCTCTGGGTGAAGACACCTGACGGAGTGGACAGCTGGAAATTCTTCGAACAGCTACTTTACGGAGCACAGATAGTATGTACGCCGGGAGTGGGATTCGGACCAAGCGGCGAAGGATACGTCAGATTTACATCCTTCGGCAACCGCGAAGACTGCGAAGAGGCGATGAAAAGAATCGAGCTGTGGATAAAAGGATAACGGCAAGATCCTCCTGACTGCCCACAAGCAGACACAAACACAGTATTAACATATAAAAGGCAGCCACGTCATACGAGAAAGCCAACGGGTTTGCAGTGACATACAAGAGAGAAACGAACAAAATCGAAAGATAAAAATGTCGGCAACGTCAAAAAGACAAATAAAACAATGAATATTATGACAAAAGGTATGCCGAAACTGAAAAAAGCATTACCTTTGCAGCAAAATCAAAAAAAACATTCAAACATATAAAAGCTTTAAACAATGGCAAATTTAAGATTTCAGGTTGTTGAAGAGGCGTTCAAGAAACGCCCTGTTGAAGTTATTGCACCAGTTGAGCGTCCTTCCGAGTATTTCGGAAAGTATGTCTTCAACCGTGCCAAGATGTACAAATATCTGCCTGCAGATGTCTATGACAAGCTTATTGCCGTTATTGACAATGGCGCAGCATTGGACCGCTCTATAGCAAATGCTGTGGCTAACGGAATGAAACAGTGGGCTGAGGAAAACGGTGTGACACACTACACTCACTGGTTCCAGCCGCTTACCGGAGGAACAGCAGAGAAGCATGATGCCTTTATCGAGCACGACGGCAAGGGAGGAATGATTGAGGAATTCTCCGGCAAGCTGCTCGTACAGCAGGAGCCTGACGCAAGTTCTTTCCCAAGCGGTGGTATCAGAAATACTTTCGAGGCTCGCGGATATTCAGCATGGGACCCTACATCGCCAGTCTTCATCATCGACGATACGCTTTGTATCCCTACAATCTTTATCTCATATACAGGTGAGGCTCTTGACTACAAAGCACCGCTGCTGCGCGCTATTCATGCTGTAAACGTGGCAGCAACCAACGTTTGCCATTATTTTGACCCGAATGTAAAGAAGGTGACATCAAACCTTGGATGGGAGCAGGAATACTTCCTCGTTGACGCTGACCTATACAGCGCACGTCCTGACCTGATGCTTACAGGCAGAACACTGATGGGACACGACTCTGCCAAGAACCAGCAGATGGATGACCACTACTTCGGAACTATTCCTGATAGAGTACAGGCTTTCATGAAGGATCTTGAGATTCAGGCTCTTGAACTCTCCATCCCTTGCAAGACACGCCACAACGAGGTTGCGCCTAACCAGTTTGAAATCGCTCCTATCTTTGAAGAGACAAACCTTGCTGTTGACCACAACATGCTTCTTATGTCTCTCATGAAGAAGGTGGCACGTAAACACGGATTCATAGTATTGCTTCACGAGAAGCCTTTCGCTGGCATCAACGGTAGCGGAAAGCACAACAACTGGAGTCTCTCTACCGACACAGGCGTTCTGCTCCATGCTCCAGGCAAGACTCCGGAAGCCAACCTGCGCTTCGTGACATTCATCGTAGAGACTCTGATGGGTGTTTATCGTCACAACGGCCTCATCAAGGCTTCTATCATGAGTGCTACAAATGCTCATCGCCTTGGAGCCAACGAGGCACCTCCAGCAATCATCTCTTCATTCCTTGGCAAGCAGCTCTCAGAGCTTCTCGACCATATAGAGACGAGCGACAACGAGGATGTATTCAAAATGGCTGGCAAACAGGGCATGAAGATGGACATACCGGAAATTCCAGAGTTGCTTATCGACAATACCGACCGTAACCGTACTTCTCCATTTGCATTCACAGGAAACCGTTTCGAGTTCCGTGCCGTTGGTTCTGAGGCAAACTGCGCTTCTGCAATGATCGCCTTGAACTCTGCCGTTGCTGAAGCTTTGGTTGACTTCAAGGCTCGTGTTGATGCCCGCATCGAGAGGGGCGAGGATAAGGTTAAGGCTATCATCGACATACTTCGCGAGGATATCAAGACCTGCAAGCCTATCCGCTTTGACGGAAACGGATACTCTGACGAATGGGTTGAAGAGGCAAAGAAGCGCGGCCTGGACTGTGAGACAAGTTGCCCGGTAATCTTCGACAACTACCTGAGCGGCTCTTCTGTTGAGATGTTCACAAAGCTTGGCGTCATGACACAGAAGGAGCTTGCTGCCCGCAACGAAGTAAAATGGGAGACTTACACAAAGAAGATTCAGATTGAGGCACGTGTAATGGGCGACCTCACAATGAACCACATAATCCCTGTAGCTACCCACTATCAGAGTATGTTGCTGAAGAATGTCGAGAACATGCGCGCCGTCTTCCCTGCCGAGAAGGCTGACAAGCTTAGCTCAAGCAACATCAAGATTATCGAGGACATCGCAGAGCGTACACAGATTATCGAGAAGGGTGTAGAAGACCTCGTTAATGCACGCAAGGTGGCAAACAAGATTGACGACGAGCGTGAGAAGGCTATTGCCTACCACGATACCGTAGCTCCAAAGATGGAGGAGATTCGTTATCATATCGACAAGCTGGAACTCACAGTTAGCGACGAACTTTGGACTCTTCCTAAGTACCGCGAACTGTTGTTCATAAGATAAAATAGTACAATCTATTTCTTTTATTGGTTGTTTAAGTTGAGGGCTGCGAGGTTGTGAAATCAAGCAGTCCTTTTATTTTTTATACCTCACACTTATAAAAGGAACATTACGAAAAGCCGACAGAACGAGCCAAGTACCTAAAGCAGCACCTAAACCCAAAGACGAACAAGAGGGACAATGACCGGTTTTTAATTGCAACGGATAAGGATTTTCCTTAAAAAGTTTGTATTTCTCATCAGAAGTGATTAATTTTGCACTCACTTTAACAAAGTGACATCATCATTCGGGATGTAGCGCAGTTGGTTAGCGTACACGTCTGGGGGGCGTGTGGTCGCTGGTTCGAGTCCAGTCATCCCGACAAAAAGCGAGGCAGTTACACATTGTAGCTGTCTCGCTTTTTATTCCGTTTCCGTCTTCCTAACACCAATCATCCGGCTTTCACTTCCCGTATCTGCTTCAGAATACGGTTCATCCTATGCAGGTTCTGAACATAGTTCACTATACCGAGTGTCCCTCCTATAACGCCACCGATAATGCCACCATAGACAACACCTTCCACAAACTCCGACTCCTTTCCCTTAGTAACGAAATAGAAGAACGTACCAAGCCAGAACACGAGGAACGGAATGGCATAGAAGAACCAATAAATGCCGAATCTCTTGTAGCGCACAATCTTCAGCGCCACATCCGTAAGGTTGCCGTTCATCAAATCCCCCGAAGCATAATGCAAAAGAGAATATACCGAGGCTGCCAAAGCCGAAAGCAGGAACAACACCGTAACAGCAACAAACCACAACGGCAAACCCAACATAGGCAGCACATACCACATCATCGGCAGCGCCAGCACTTCAAAGACTATTGAGAACTTCATATCATTGCGCATCCGGTTGTAGTCGCTCTTCATCGCCTTTCGCATCATCTTGCCATTGACGATCGACTGCTCCTTAAGCATAGACTTCAGCTCTACCATCTGCGAACGCATCTGTTCCAAATCCGACAGACTATTATTTTCATTCATTGCTTTATGAGTATTAATCGTTAGACATTTTTTTCAATTGCTCTCTAATACGTACAAGACGAACAGAGACATTGGATGTTGAAATACCAAGAATCTGCCCTATCTCATCATAGCTGATGTCTTCAAGCCACAATAGGATTATGGCACGGTCAAACGGCTGCAGCTTGCTAATGCGCTTATGCAGCATATCCACCTGTGTCGTCCTGTTGTCTGAAGAATCAAACGGGTCTATATCCATAGTCAGCCTCACCGTAGGTCTGCTCTTCTTCTTTCTTCCTAAAGAGATACAGGTATTCAGCGCAACCCTGTATATCCACCCCTTGACATTACCGTCAGGCTTCATCTGCGACAAACCCTTCCATAGGTTTATCAGCGACTCCTGATACAGGTCAGCCACCTCATCCTGGTCTTTCGAGAACATATAGCAGACAGTATATATCGTGTCTTTGTTCTCGCGGATAAGCCGTTCAAAATCATTCTTCTTTACGTCCATCACATTTCATTTTCAAGAAACCTTTCATCTTATATACGCAAAACCACACCGTATAACTACATGAATTATAATATTTTTCCTCTAAAGCGAGAAAAAGGGGTAAGTCTGCATCCAAAGCGAGACCGTACCCCCTAAATCTTTTCTTATATGACCATTACATTATATATATAATGCCATCTATCAATTGTCCTACAAGAACTCCTCACCTTCGCTCATCTGAACCTCATTGATGTATTTCCTCACGAGAGCCGAGGAGTCTTCCTTCTTGCACACCAACAGCACATTACCCTTTTCCGCCACGATATATCCGTCGAGATTGTTCAACACGGCAATATGGTCGTCAGGCAGTTTCACTATGTTGCCCCGACAGTTGTCCAGCATCACACGCTTGCTCAACACCACGTTGTCGCCCTCGCCCTTGCTCATCGTCTCATACATCGAATGCCAAGTGCCAAGGTCAGCCCAACCGAAAGAGCACCTCATGACATACACATTGTCACTCTTCTCCAATATACCATAATCGATGGAGAGATTAGGATACACGGAATAATGCTCCTCTATGCATTTCACTTCCTTCTCCAAAGTATACTCCACCTCCTCGGCATCTATCATCCGCAATACAGGAGGGAATATTTTCTTCAGACACTCTCTCAGATAGTCGCATCTTGCAAGAAACAGACCCGTATTCCAATAGAACTCTCCGCTCTGCATAAACACCTTGGCAAACTCACGCTCCGGTTTCTCCGTAAAGCTTTTCACCTTATATATATTACCGCCGTCAGACTGCTCCTCACCCATCTGTATATATCCATAACCGGGTTCCGGACGTGTCGGCTTCACTCCCATCGTAAGCAGTCCGTCGTTCATTCCGACCCAGTCCAAACCAGCCTGTATGTCTTTTTCGAAATTTCCCTCCTCCATAATCATCTGGTCGGAAGGCACCACAACAAGTCTTGCATCCTTGTTCCTGTGCAACACCCTGCATGTGGCCCAAGCCACGCTGGGTGCCGTATTTCTGTTTACGGGCTCACCCAATATATTAGCCTTTGGAACCTGCGGAAGCTGCTCCGCCACGATACTCACGAAATCACGGTTTGTGGCGACAAGGATATTTTCGGGACTAACAATTTTTGTCATCCTTTCATAAGTCTGCTGAAGAAGCGTCTTCCCCACAGAGAAGAAATCAAGAAACTGCTTTGGCATATTCTCTCTGCTCACGGGCCAAAGCCTCTTACCCTTACCCCCGGCAAGAATCAAGCAGAAGTTGTTGTCATTAAATTTTTCCATCTTAAATCCGTATCAGATTAGTATTATCACAAAGTGTATTTAAAAGCGTCCTGTCTTTTCCGCCTTGGCAATAAGCTCTGAACGTTTCTATATATAATAGCGCACGAAGTTACTTTTTATTGTGTACAAAACCAAGAAATTAAGCTTTTTTCTCTATTGTAATAATCTTGAAGAAAAGTTTTTTGCCATAATGTTTGTCCATTACAAAAAAAGTATTACCTTTGCACCGCATTTAAGCCCAGATGGCGGAATCGGTAGACGCGCTGGTCTCAAACACCAGTGGGGCAACCCGTGCCGGTTCGACCCCGGCTCTGGGTACTAAGAACGGCTAAGGAGTTGGATTTCAACACTTAGCCGTTTCTTTTTTATAATATGTTTCCCCTTGTCGCTTTCCATGCTCAATACAGCATACCGAACATCCAGAGCGGGATGATGTTGCCATATCCGGTTTCAATATCATCCTTCACCACATATCCGTTCTCTATATTCTGTATAATGATTTTTCCGCGATATTGCACTCACTTCAGTGCAATATTTGCAAAAACTGCACTCACCTCAGTGCGTTTTTTACTTAAAACTGCACTGAACACAGTGCAATTTCTATTCTAAGCAGCCAACTGCATAAAAAAACCTATACCTTCTGACATTGAAGGTATAGGCACACTATCGAATATCTGGTTAGACCATTAAATCATGGTGCGGAACGAGTCTACTACTCCTATCAGATGCTTCTCCTCATCCACTACAAGCACACAGTGGATCTTGTTCGCATGAAGGATATGCTCTATCTCCGTAATCTTTGTTTCCGGCGACACCATCTTCGGAGTGCGCGTCATGATGTCTCCCACGGAAAGCTGGAAGAACTTATCCTGCGAACTCTCCATGGCACGACGTATGTCACCGTCGGTGATGATGCCCACTACCTTATCATCTACCATAGCCACACAGAGTCCGAGTCTGCCGTTGCTGACATGTATCACCGCCTCGCCAAGCTTCACGGTAGGCGAGATGACAGGCAGATCGTCCGAACGCATCACGTCCTTTGCTCTGGTAAGCAGTCGCTTGCCGAGCGTTCCTCCAGGATGATACTGGGCGAAGTCGGTAGCCTTGAAGTTGCGTGCCACCATCAGCGCACAGGCAAGGGCATCGCCAAGGGCGAGTGCTGCCGTGGTGGACGATGTAGGAGCAAGTCCGAGAGGGCAAGCCTCACGGCTGACACCGGAATTGAGATGTGCCGAAGCGAACTTGGCAAGCAGCGACTCCGGGTTTCCACTCATGCCGATTACCGGAATCTTATGCTCTATCAGGTAAGGCAGGAACCTCAGCAGCTCGTCCGTCTGTCCAGAATTGGAGAGAGCAAGCACCACATCCTCTTTCTGTATAACGCCCAGGTCGCCATGGAAGGCATCGAGGGGGTTGATGAAGAAGCTCGGTGTGCCGGTAGAAGAGAGCGTGGCAGCTATCTTGGCTCCTATATGTCCGCTTTTGCCGACACCGGTAACAATGAGCTTTCCCTTGCAAGAAAGGATTATCTCCACCGCCTTATCGAAGTCGGCATCGAGATTAGGAATGAGTTCAAGGAGAGCCTGCGACTCATCCTTTATACACTTTATTGCGGTTTCTATATATTTCATAATATTCTTCGTTCTTTTAGAGTCACACATTCTTATATCAGAGAGTCCACCACCTTTTCGAGGTCGCTAAGGAACAGCATGTTGGGACCGTCGCTAAGGGCATGGTCGGGATCGGGATGCGTTTCAAAGAAATATCCCTGCGCTCCGAATGCCTTTGCCGCCAATGCCATCATAGGCACGAACTGACGGTCGCCGCCGGTCTTGCCTCCTGCCCCACCGGGACGCTGCACACTGTGGGTGCAGTCCATTATCACTCTGTCGGCATACTGCGACATTATGAGCAGGTTGCGGAAGTCTACCACCAGATTATTGTAGCCGAAGCTGCTGCCGCGCTCGGTCAGCCACACCTCCCTGGCTCCTGCCTCACGGCATTTCTCCACCGGATAGCGCATGTCATCGCCGGAGAGGAACTGCGCCTTCTTTATATTCACCGTCTTGCCAGTTCGTGCCGCTTCCACGAGCAAGTCGGTCTGCCGACACAGAAAGGCTGGAATCTGCAACACGTCGACGACCTCGCCTGCCGCCCGTGCCTGCCAACTTTCATGTATGTCGGTAAGCAGCGGCAAACCGTATTTCGCCTTCACGTCGGCAAGCATCTGTAGACCTTTCTCCAGTCCGGGACCGCGAAAGGAATGTATCGACGTGCGGTTTGCCTTGTCGAACGATGCCTTGAAATAGAATGTTAATCCTGTCTTGTTCTTTAACCTTACCACTTCTGCCGCCACCGTGTCGAGCAGTTCCGCCGACTCTATGACGCATGGGCCTGTAATGAATATTGGTGTCATAATAATATATTAGTGTTTATTTTATAACAAACTTATATATACCGTTCTGGCGAGAGCCCACAACGGCTGTGTTGCCTACGACGAGCGGCGACGACTCGAAGTTTGAGGCATAGTGCTTCTTGAAGAGGATTTCTCCTGTCTTCGCCCGTATCAGATATACGGTGCCGCCGGAATCGCCAGTAAAGATAAACATCTCATTCTTCTCGTTGAGGAATCCCACCGGTGAAGACCAGGCGAACTGGTTGAGCTGGGTCGTATATACAATCTTTCCGTCTTTGGTACTTATTGCCACAAGCTGCCCGGAGTGTTTTCCCTTTCCGTCTCCTCCGTTGCGGCAAAGGGTAGCGAACAGCAGTCCTTCACAGTCGCCCCGTCCTGGCAATGGCGTACTGTACATTCCTCCGTCGAGAGTCTTCTCGCCAACACTCATCCTGTGGCATGGTATCTGCAGCGTCCATACCGGACTGCCGTTCAGCGCATCAAGCTTTACGATATGGCAGATGCCCTCATTGCCCTGCTTGTCAACCTCGCATCCACAATACAGATATGGCTTGCCGTTTTCCACCTTGCATACTATGCTGCCGTCTATATCATCATGGTTGTCATACATCCATACGGGCTTCATCGTGTTCAGGTTTACACATATCACATTGCCGTGGTTGTCGCCGAAGAAGCCATAGTTGGCATAGACGCAGAGACTGTTTTCTATTCCCGGAGCAGAACCGTTCACGCTGTAGCGGAGCGCAGCTGCAAGGACAAGCTCTCCCTGACGGCGACGGAACTTATACAGGCTGCCGTTCTCTCCGGGCCAGAAGAGGTATCCGCCCACTACTACCGGCGAAGAATCGAAAGCGTTCCATCCGCGTCTTGCCTTCGGGTCTCTGCCGAAGAAGTATGTCTGGCGATGTTTCTTCAGGTCTATCACAAGACTGCCGAACGGCTGATGGTTGGGCACGCCCTGCCCTACATACAGGTTGTGCAGCTGTGGGTCGAGAGACACCGTGCCCTTTATGGTATTCACTACATCTACCGGCTGTCTTGATTCCCTGCCCGTAGCATAGTCAACGAAATACACCTTTCCGCAGAGCGAACCAAACACCACCTCGTTCGACTTGCTGATATAGAGTGGCTGGCCGGTCCATCCCGTGCCTCCTCC
>OKRS01000254.1_pt1 | contig 42051 bp, 29 predicted proteins | sample 1601191 | NCBI WGS metagenome assembly OKRS01 (sample SAMEA3541509, study PRJEB24748) | human gut metagenome | biome: human gut; feature: human-associated habitat; material: faeces | place: China | collected 2012
TGGGCAGAAAATATATATTATTTATGATTGCGGTCATCTGTTTTGCAGGTATCTGCATGGGATGCGGGAAGGTGGATGACGGTCAGGAGGAGAGTACCGGTATCCAGATAAAGAGCGGTGATGTTGAATCCGCGGAGGATATGACTCAGATAGGAGTGTATCTCGATGTGGATAAGAACAGTTCCGAGATAACGGATGTGAAGTACAAGATATCCGGTGACATAGGTATCGTGAGTTTCAGGTACAGCGGAGTGAAGGTTGAACTCAGAGGCTCCTGCAAATACGAGATGTACGATCTGGCGGGCGTTGAGAACACCAGCAATGGTGACATGATAACCGGCAACATCCAGGGATACAGTGCTACTTATTACACTCTGACTCCCGGACGTATAGCTTTCTGGAGCGATGGAACAATTAACTATTCGCTATATATATACGTCACAGCCAGTGATGAGGTACTCAATGAAGTGCTGTCACATATAGTATTTGAGAACAGATATACGGACAGGGCTGATGTCCAGCAGCAGATAGAGACGGACAGCAGAGCATTTGCTGAGAAGATCGTGAAGGTGTTCAATGATGAAGATCTTGAGACCATGAAGGATATGGTTTTATATCCTCAGGAGACAAGTGGTGGACAGTCCATAGCAAATGAAAATGAGCTGTTGAATGTTGATAAGAAGGCGCTGTTCACTGACATTCTTATGAAGGCTCTGAACGATGAGAATGCACTGGATAATCTGAGAAAAACTAACGACGGCTCCGAATATGTAATTGGAACAAACTATAAAAATGTACATTTCAGACTGAACGACGATGGACAGTTTGTCATCACAAAAATAAATAACTGATATTTACCCCCTGCACATAAGGGCAACTGATATGTGCAGGGGATTTTTCTGTTTAAAATACTGAAAAAGTTCTATTTGCCACGAATAAGTTCAGAATGTGATAAGTATGGGAGTATAGTGGGAAAATTTAGAGGACGATTCGCGTTGAGACTGTGTATTAAAGTCCTTAGAATTGTATCAGGACAGGAAATAACTTAAGACAGGACCTGATCTGAGACAAGGAGGAGATATACACGATGACAGAGAGAGTTTACAGTATAAGTGAGGCAGCAGCCAAGGTTGAGGTTGAGTCACATGTGCTTAGGTATTGGGAGGAAGAGCTTGAGATCGATATCAAGAGAAATGACATGGGTCACAGGTGCTACAGTGAGAAGGATGTAAAGATACTTCAGAGGGTTAAGACTTTGAAGGATAAGGGGATACAGCTCAAGGCGATAAAGGATATGGTTCACAGAATGTATGAACTTCTTGACGAGGGAGAGAGCACAGAGGAAAAAAATGCGGATGATGCGGTGACGGAGCTTATCGCAGAGAGTGAAAATACAGAGAAGAAGACCATAGAAACCATAAGGGTGAGCAGCGATGTGGGGGATGATTCAAGAATAGTTGATTTCAAGATGGCACAATTCCAGAATATCATGGACAAGATAATCAGCAACTCCATAAAGGACAACCTTAAGGTGATAACACAGTCAGTGTCCGCTGCGGTGTCCGATGACGTGGTAAAACAGATGGATGTGCTGATGAAGGAGAAGGAGGATCAGGAGGAAGCGAGATACAGAAAGCTTGACGCCACCATAAGAGAACTTCAGCAGACCAGACAGGAGGTTGCGGCAACGGAGATAAAGAGGAAGAAAAAGGGCATTTTCAGAAGAAAACAGAGAGAGAGTTTATAAAAACTTCACACACTAACAATAGGGATTAATGCTATAATTAGCGCTAGTAAGATGGGAGTTAACACGAATGAAGATTACTAAGAAAGTTAAGATAGCGATAATTTTTATATGGATAGCAGCGATATTGTCCATGGTTATAGGTACGGCTATCATAGGGCGATATTTTATCACTGGAACTTATGGCCGTAATCACTCACTGCAGCTTTTATATTCGGAGGACGATCCGGTCAATGATGTGTACAAATCTCTGTCCACATTGCGTGAGGAAGTTATAAGCAAGGTGAAGAAGAATCCTTCATACTATACAACCCAGGATAATGCAGATGCCCTGGATGAAAAGAGCTCGGTATTAAATACTCATATAGCAGTGAAGAAGGATGGAGAGTACATATATAGTTCCGTTGATCCTTTTTCTGAGAGCCTGAAGGAGCAGTTAAAGAGAAATGATAACAGTTCGAATATCAATGCGATAGATGGTGATTCGATTGATACCGGAAATAACAGTGATATAAAGGTTCAGGAATATCTCATAACCCAGCCGTCATTCTATCTGTGCAACCAGGTATCATATGTGCTGGATGGAAGTCAGGTAGATATTTACATGCTCACATACTATGGTAATTATATGGCGAAGTTCAGGGGAACCATCATGGGTTATTCCATACTGATGGTTCTAATGATGATGCTCCTGAGCGGTGTCGTGGCATTCCTTGTATACCAGCAGTTTGTGAATCCTCTTGTCAAGCTCAAGGAGGCAGCAGAGCGTATGGGCTCAGGCAACCTTGACGAGAAGATAGACTTTGGCGATAACAGAGTCGATGAGGTTGGTGAGCTCTGTGAGTCATTTGAGGATATGAGACAGAAACTGTCAGACTTTACCAAGGCGAAGATGAGATATGAGGAAGAGAACAGGCAGCTCATAAGCAATATATCACACGATCTCCGTACTCCTATCACGACCATCAAGGGTTATGTGGAGGGAATCATGGATGGAGTTGCAGATACCCCTGAGAAGCAGGAGAGATATCTGAAGATGATATACAGCAAGGCAAATGAGATGGACAGCCTCATCAATGAGCTTTCACTGTATACGAATATCAACAACAACGCCATACCATATGAGTTCCACAGGGTATCGGTGAAGGATTATTTTGATGACTGTATGGAGGAGGTATATACGACGCTCCTTTCCAAGAACATGACGCTCACATACAAGAACTATTGTGATGACGATGTGAAGGTCATAGTTGATCCTGACCAGCTCAAGAGGGTCATCAACAACATAATTACAAATGCTATCAAGTATACCGATAAGGAATATGGACAGATAGATATCAACATATATGACAATGACGCGGAGGTTAAGGTATCCATAAGCGACAATGGCCGTGGAATAGATTCAGAGAGCCTGCCTCATATATTTGACAGAATGTACAGAGCTGACAGCGCAAGACAGTCAAGAGGCGGGAGTGGTCTTGGACTTGCTATATGCAAGAAGATCGTTGAGGAGCACGGCGGCAACATATATGCCACAAGCCAGCTTGGTGTCGGAACAACGATAGTATTTACCCTGAAGAAGTATATTCCAAAGGTTGAGGAGATCGAGGGTGATACTTCTGACGCCAGCGGTGAACAGCAGGCAAATGTAAAAAAGGATACACAGAAAAAAGATGATCAGAGAAAAGACAATCAGAAAAAGGATGGTCAGAGAAAAGGATCATTGCAGATCATAAATACACTAAAGAAAAGGAGAGATACAGATGAGTAAGATATTGATCATAGAAGATGAGCTTAGTATTGCAGAGCTTGAGAGAGATTATCTGGAGCTCAATGATTTCGAGGTAGAGATAGAGACAAATGGACTTAAGGGTCTTGAGAAGGCATTGGATGAGGAATACAGTCTTATCCTTCTGGATCTCATGCTCCCTGAGGTGGATGGATTTGAGATATGCCGACAGATAAGGGAGAAGAAGGATATTCCGATCATCATGGTAACAGCCAAGAAGAATGATATAGACAAGATCAGAGGTCTTGGTCTGGGAGTTGACGACTATGTCACAAAGCCATTCAGTCCAAGTGAGCTGGTGGCAAGAGTCAAGGCACACATATCCAGATACGAGAGACTTGTTGGTTCAACGGCACTCAAGAATGACGTCATCGAGATCAGAGGTCTTAAGATAGACAAGACGGACAGAAGAGTGTATGTTGATAACGAGGAGAAGGTATTTACGAATAAGGAGTTCGATATACTGTGCTTCCTTGCCAGCAACCCAAACAAGGTATTTTCCAAGGATGAGCTGTTCAGCAAGATATGGAATATGGACAGCATAGGAGATATAGCCACGGTTACTGTTCATATCAAGAAGATCAGAGAGAAGATTGAATTTGACACATCGAATCCACAGTACATAGAGACTGTGTGGGGCGTGGGCTATAGATTTAGGATGTGATAAGAAAGCCCCAGACGGCGAACATGCAGCGTTCATGCTTGCATGAAACGCTGCATGTTCATCGGATGGGCAGATATTCATGAGCATGTATGCCGATAGGCAGGAATGCGAATGAATGTGCGATTACGAAAGCCACGAAGTGGCGAAGTAATCGTAAGGCTTTCTTATCACAATTATAATAAGCCCCAGATGGCGAATGAGGAGAAAACAAATGAAATTAAACATTTTACATGAGGATAATGATATAATCGTGGCTGTAAAGCCATGTGGTGTGCCAACTCAGCCGGACAAGACCAATTCAGAGAGCATGGTGAGTATGCTCAAGCTCAGGATATACGAGAAGGAGAACAGAAAAGAGGAGCCATATCTTGTGCCTATACACAGACTGGACAGGCCTGTAGGCGGAGTTATGGTATTTGCCAAGACTCCTGAGGCGGCTGCAAATCTCTCAAAGCAGAGCGAGGATGGTTCTATGATGAAGTATTATCAGGCGATCCTCACTGGTGAGCTTCCAAATGACCAGGGAGTTTTGAAGGATTATCTTCTTCACGATACTAAGGACAATGTGACAAAGGTCGTGGACAAGGACACACCTGGAGCAAAGTATTCCGAGTTGGAATATGAGGTGCTGGATGTCATGGATACGGACGAGGGAGTTCTGTCATATATACTTGTTGAACTCATAACTGGAAGACATCATCAGATCAGGGCTCAGTTTGCGAAGAGAAAGTGCGGAATATGGGGTGACACGAAGTACAACCCTAAGTTCCAGAAGACGAAGAAGAAATATAAAGAGATAGGACTTCACGCGTCCAGATTGGAATTTGACCATCCGACAACAGGGGAACACATGGTGTTCAAGCATGAGCCGGAGGGCGGAGCATTTGCCATTCTGGATCTGGATGAGTTTTAGTTAAAATGGTATTTACAGGGCGGATGTTGGCATGTTACGTGTTGACATCCGCCTTGAAATTTTGTAGATTAAAGAGTGTATGCAATTAAGTAGTTCAGACAGAAATGAATGATAGTGACAATTCTAAATTAATTGAGTTGCGGCTAAGAGATTGCAGCAGCAGATATAGAATGTTTTAGAATAAGGAGATAAATAAGATGGCAAACGATAAGAAGATGGTTGAAGCTATTACTTCCATGGATGAAGATTTTGCACAGTGGTATACAGATGTTGTCCTTAAGGCAGGACTTATCGCATATACCAACGTGAAGGGATGTATGGCTATCAAGCCCGCAGGATATGCAATCTGGGAGCTTATACAGAAACAGCTTGATGAGAGATTCAAGGCTACAGGTGTGGAGAATGTGTACATGCCTATGCTGATCCCGGAGAGCCTTCTTGAGAAGGAGAAGGATCATGTAGAGGGATTTGCACCGGAGGTAGCATGGGTTACTTACGGAGGACTTAACCCACTCACAGAGCGCATGTGTGTAAGACCTACATCAGAGACTCTGTTCTGTGATTTCTACAAGAACGATATCCAGTCATATCGTGATCTGCCAAAGGTATACAACCAGTGGTGTTCAGTTATGCGTTGGGAGAAGGAGACAAGACCATTCCTTCGTTCAAGAGAGTTCCTGTGGCAGGAGGGACACACTGCACACGCTACAGCCGAGGAGGCTGAGGCAAGAACAATACAGATGCTGAATCTGTATGCGGACTTCTGCGAGGACGTACTGGCTATGCCTGTTGTCCGCGGACAGAAGACAGAGAAGGAGAAGTTCGCAGGAGCAGAGGCAACATACACAATAGAGGCACTTATGCACGATGGCAAGGCGCTCCAGTCAGGAACAAGCCATAACTTCGGAGACGGATTTGCCAAGGCATTTGGAATACAGTTTACAGACAAGGACAACAAGCTCAAGTATGTTCATCAGACATCATGGGGTATGACAACAAGACTTATCGGAGCCATCATCATGGTTCACGGAGACAATTCAGGTCTTGTACTTCCTCCAAAGGTTGCTCCAACTCAGGTCATGATCATTCCTATCATGCAGAAGAAAGCAGGAGTGCTTGAGAAGGCAGCAGAGCTCCGTGAGAAGCTTGGAGCATTCAGAGTAAAGGTCGATGACAGCGACAAGAGCCCAGGCTGGAAGTTCTCAGAGCAGGAGATGAGAGGTATTCCTATCAGAGTTGAGATCGGACCAAAGGATATCGAGGCCAATCAGGCAGTTCTGGTACGCCGTGACACAAGAGAGAAGATCACAGTATCACTTGATGAGATAGATACAAAGGTTGGAGAGCTTCTTGAGACTATCCAGAAGGATATGTTCGAGAGAGCAAAGGCTCACAGAGATTCACATACACATGCAGCTCTTAACTGGGATGAGTTCAAGAATATCATCGACAACGAGCAGGGCTTTGTAAAGGCTATGTGGTGCGGCGAGACAGCTTGTGAGGAGGCTATCAAGGATGAGACAGGAGCATCCACAAGATGTATGCCATTTGCACAGGAGCATCTTTCAGATGTATGTGTACACTGCGGCAAGCCGGCCAAGAAGATGGTATACTTCGGAAGAGCATACTAAAATATAGATAATAATCATGTATAATAACTTCTTCAGCATTTTGCTGGAGAAGTTATTATTTTACAGATATAAAGATGCGGAGAGAAGATATATGAGAATAGACATTCCAGAGGGAGCAAATAAAGTTATAGAGGGTCTTGAGGCAGCAGGCTATGAGGCCTATATAGTCGGCGGCTGCGTGAGAGACAGCATACTCGGAAGAGAGCCGGGGGACTGGGATATCACCACATCTGCCAGACCTGAGCAGGTCAAGGAGATATTCAGGCGAACCGTAGATACAGGAATAGAGCATGGAACCGTAACAGTCATGATGGGCAAGGAAGGCTATGAGGTCACGACGTACAGGATAGATGGAGAGTACAGTGATCACAGGAGACCGGATCAGGTGGAGTTCACAGCCAGCCTTGAGGAGGATCTGAAGAGAAGAGACTTCACCATAAATGCCATGGCGTACAGCCACAGCAAGGGCATAATAGATATGTTTGGCGGTGTGCAGGATCTGAATGACAAGGTTATAAGGGCTGTCGGTGTGGCAAGGGACAGATTCGATGAGGATGCACTTAGGATACTCAGAGCCATAAGATTTGCGGGACAGCTTGGATTTGACATAGAGAGGGATACCCGAAAGGCCATGATCATCCAGGCACAGTACCTCAAGGATATAAGTGCGGAGAGGATCAGGGTGGAGCTCACAAAGCTCCTTGTATCAGATCACCCGGACAAGCTGCTCGAGGCCTATGTTACAGGGATCACTGCATATATCCTTCCTGAATTTGACAAGATGATGGAGCAGCCACAGAACAACCAGTATCACAGATACAATGTGGGTGTACACTCCATTGAGGCGGTTAAGAATATAAGAGCTGATGTAACCATGAGATGGGCGGCACTTCTCCACGATATAGGCAAGCCATCCACACACACTGTGGACGAGAATGGAACAGATCACTTTTACGACCACCAGATCGCGGGAGTTCCACTGGCGGAGGCGGTTCTCAGAAGACTGAAGTTTGACAACAATACCATCAAGGACGTGTGCAAGCTGGTGAGATGGCATGACTTTGGCATGGGCTGCGTTCCGAAGAAGAATACCATCAGGAAGCTTCTCGGAGAGGTTGGAAAGGATTTCTTCCCATATATAATCGAGATCAAGAAAGCCGATATGGCTGCTCAGAGCGATTACAAGCTGGAGGAGAGACAGAGCCAGCTTGCGGAGCTTGAGAAGAAATATGAAGAGATCGTGGCAGATGCTGACTGCGTCAGGATCAAGGACCTCAAGGTAAATGGCGGAGACCTCATAAAGCTGGGAATAAAGCCGGGACCTCAGATGGGCGAGATACTTCAGAAACTGCTGGATATGGTTATAGAAGACCCGGAGAAGAACGACAGGGAATGCCTTATTGAACAGGTCAAAATGATGTAAGGAGTATGTATTTCCCATATCATATAAAAAATAATTATTGGATGATGCGATAACAGTCGTAAAAAAATCCGGTAAAATATAATAACTTAAGAATGAATCTTAACAGCCCCTCATACAATAATTTAGCAGGTTATTATTGCTATAAAGTGAGCGACAGTTGTAGGAGGGGGTTTTTATTTGACTGAAAAAATGGGTGAAGTGTATGAAGCATACGATATGGAAGTACAGGGAACGGGCAGAGGCAGAGGTGCTGTGATCCTGATGACGGACAAGGGGGTCAGACAGGTGTCATCCCTGAATGGAACTGACGAGAGGCTTCAGCAGGAGAAGGAATTCAAGGATAAGATATATGAAAAGGGCTTCTGTAATATAGACCGGGTCGTGGCCAACAGCGAAGACGAGCTGGTGACCTGCGACAGGTATGGAAATCCATTTGTGTGCAGGGAATATTTCCAAGGGCGGGAGTGTAATGCATCAAGCATAAGGGATCTTGAGAAAGCAGTTATAAATCTGGCGTGGTTTCACAGAGCCGGAAGGGAACTGTACATGGAGGAGAATACGTCATACACAAAAAAAACTCCGGGAAATCTGGATAGAAAGGTAAATGAGCTTCGCAGGATAAGAAATTTTGTCAGCAGGAGAACCCTGAAGAATGACTTTGAGATGATGTACATAAAGACATTTGATTATTTTTACAGCCAGGCAGAGAAGTGCCTGTCGCTGTTTCAGGATAATTTCACATACAACGACAAATGGCTTGGCTATTGCCACGGCTCGTATAATTATCACAGCGTGATGTTCTGTGATGGATACATAGCAACCATAAATTTTGACCGGTTCCATGTGGGATACCAGCTCATGGATCTGTACCAGTTTCTCCGCAAAGCCATGGAGAAGAACAGGTATGATATCACCATGGCGAAGGACATTCTGAGTGCGTACAGTCAGATCAATTATCTTGAACATGAGGATTATGAATTCATATATCTTATGTACAGTTTCCCGGAGAAGTTCTGGAAGATAAGTAACCGGTATATGAACACCAGAAAGAGCTACATATCCCCGGTTTTGATGGAAAAACTCCAAAAAGTTATCGAAGATGACCAAGAAAAGCTCAAAATTTTGAGTGAAATTAACGATACCTATGGACTTCACAAGCTGACAAATTAAGAGTATAATGTTGGGGCGTGGATAATAATTGAGTTAGACACGTGATACTGAATTGTGATGTATTTTACAGATGGTTTTTTCGTGTGTGTGTTTTCCATTTGTAGGATGCTCTATGGGTAACATAAAGCAATAGATTTCACAGGAGGCAAAATGATGAGCGATTATAATTACAAGGACGTGTATGAGCAGTGGGTGAACAATCCTTTGTTTGGTCAGGAAACCAAGGATGAGCTCTTAGCGATCAAGGACGACGAGAAAGAGATAGAAGAAAGATTCTATTGTGATCTTGTATTTGGAACAGCCGGACTTCGAGGCATCATCGGAGCTGGTACTAACAGAATGAACATATATGTAGTGCGCAAGGCTACACAGGGACTTGCAAACTACATCATCAAGGCGGGCAAGCAGGACAAAGGTGTGGCAATAGCTTATGATTCAAGAAGAATGTCACCTGAGTTCTCTATGGAGGCAGCTCTCTGCCTGGCAGCAAATGGCATAAAGGCTTACAGATTCGAGTCACTTAGACCGACACCTGAGCTTTCATTTGCAGTGAGATATCTGGACTGTGTAGCTGGTATCAATGTAACAGCATCACACAACCCACCAGAGTACAATGGATATAAGGTATACTGGGAGGATGGCGCACAGATCACACCACCTCATGACCAGGGAATCATGGCCGAGGTAAAGGCCATCACAGATTTCGCAGATACAAAGACCATGGACATGGTAGAGGCAAAGAAGAAGGGGCTTCTTGTAACTATCGGTTCAGAGGTTGATGACGCATACATGGGCGAGCTCAAGAAGCTCATCCTCAATCAGGATGCAATTGACAAGTATGGCAAGGATATCAAGATCGTGTACACACCACTTCACGGAACAGGCAACATCCCTGTAAGAAGGATTCTCAAGGAGATCGGATTTGAGAATGTGTACGTGGTTCCTGAGCAGGAGCTTCCGGATGGAGATTTCCCAACAGTTGAGTATCCAAACCCAGAGGCAAAGGAAGCATTTGCACTGGCACTCAAGCTGGCAAAGGAGGTCGATGCAGATCTCGTTCTGGCAACAGACCCTGATGCCGACAGACTCGGATGCTACGCCAAGGATTCCAAGACAGGTGAGTACAAGGTATTCACAGGTAACATGTCAGGAAGCTTACTCTGCGAGTATGAGGTAAGCCAGATGAAGGAGAAGAATGGCAGCCTTCCAGCAGACGGAGCAATCATCAAGACTATCGTTACTACCAACATGGTAGATGCTATAGCAAAGTATTATGGAACAGATCTCATCGAGTGTTTCACAGGTTTCAAGAACATTGGCCGTGAGATCCTCAGATTTGAGCAGACAGGCAAGGGAACATACCTCTTCGGATTCGAGGAGAGCTACGGATGCCTGATCGGAACCCACGCAAGAGACAAGGATGCCGTTGTTGCAACTATGGCTCTCTGCGAGGCAGCAGCTTACTACAAGGGTCAGGGCAAGACTCTTTGGGATGCAATGATGGATATGTACGAGAAGTACGGATATTATGTAGATGACATCAAGACCGTAACACTCAAGGGTGTTGAGGGATCTAAGAAGATCGGACACATCATGAATATCCTCCGTGCAAATGTACCTGAGGATGTTGCAGGCTACAAGACAAAGGTAGTTCGTGACTATCGTCTTGAGTATATAAGAAACATCGAGACAGGTGAGGTTAAGCCTACCGGTTTCCCTAATGCAAATGTACTCTACTATGAGCTTGAGAACGATGCATGGCTTGCGGTAAGACCTTCAGGAACTGAGCCAAAGATCAAGTTCTACTACGGAGTAAAGGGTTCATCATACGATGAGGCACAGAAGGAGTCAGCAGCATTTGGTGACAAGGTCATGGATCTTATCTATGATATACTTGAAAAGTAATAAAGAAAAATAATCATAAACAAACGGATTGTTACAGTGACGTATAATATACGGTCACAATGTAGCAGTCCGTTTTTTATTTTAAAATAAATTAAGTATACAAAGGAGGTAAACTGCTCTTATTATATGGGCAAAGACAGTGGGAGAATAGATTATGACAGAGAGTGTAAAGAAAAATAAAGAAATCAGGACAAATCGGTATTTCTGGATCGCATGCATAGTGCTGGTGTTACTGCAGTATGGACTGTGCATCCACTACGGGCTTAAGAGACAGTATCTGTTTTGCGATGAGGTGTACAGCTATGGCCTTGCAAACTCCACGGACAAGACTTTTCTCCATCCGGGAGAGGACAACACGCCACTTGATGAGTGGGTGACGGGGTCATATTTTGAGAACTATATGAATTATAACGATGATTCATTCAACTACAGTGCGGCATACAGAAATCAGGAAAATGATGTCCACCCGCCGGTATATTATATGCTGCTGCATACGGTGTGCTACTTTTTCAAAGGAGCGGGATACAGTGCAGTTCCGGGAATAGTGCTCAACCTCATACTCCTGATATTTGTGGATATTCTTCTGTTGTATGTGGCGGCATATCTGCTTGGAAACAGATGGTATGGACTGATGGCGACAGCTCTGTGGGGCGTATCATCGGTGGGCATAAGCAACTGTATGCTCATACGGATGTATCTTCTTCAGACATTGAATGTATTGCTGCTGACAGCGGTTCATGTATATATACTGAGACATAAAAAGAAGATGACCGTGCCGTATTTTATATTGCTGGCACTGGCGGTCATGTTCGGCGGACTCACACACTATTATTTCTACTTCTATGTTGCCGGACTTGGATTGTGTGTATGTATATACCTGCTGTATATGCGAAAGGTAAAGCAGATGTTTGCGTATGGCTTTAGTCTTGTTGCTGGATTTGGTGCGGCAATAGCGGTATTTCCCGCGACGATAAAGCACATATTTGGTTACAGGGGAAGCTATGCTACCGATAATCTGATAGGACTTTCCGGTCACAAATTCTTATATTATATCAGTTATATAAACAGGTCGTATTTTGCAGGACTGCTTCCGCTGATCGTGCTTGTGGCACTGGTGCTCATCGTGGCAAGGATAGTGCTTTCATTTGTGGATATAAGGATATCCTTGGTCAGGGAAAATGATGGATTATCCTACAGAGTATGTACACACAGGAGAGATATAGATGCGGACAGAACAGGAAGGATAGAGTCACGCTCACTGTTATTGACGGGGGTTATCGTGGCCGACGCCGTTCTTGCATTTGTGGGAATACAGGGGTCCGAGCTTGTAAATGCAAGATATATCTACTCGGCACTTCCTATAGTGGCTGTGTTTATGATATGGTGTATGATGAAGCTGGTTCCAGTAATAACCAGGAAGAGATGTGCAGTTGTAACCGCTGTCATATGCCTTGCATTATGTGCAGGCAGTATAGCTGTAAAGGGTGTAGACTGGCAGTACAGGGGCTACAGCGACTGGAGCACAGCCTTGGAGGAGATGAAGGGACAGGACTGTATCATACTGTGTCACGGAGATGGCAAATGGAACAACGTGTACGCGGGAATGAACGTATTTTCCCAGATGGGAAGATGCCGGTATGTGTACGAGGATGATATAGACAGCATCGCTGATCTGGTGAAGGACTGCGGCGATGAGATATATGTGGCAGTCATCAATGATCCAAAATTTGAAAAGAAAAAGATACACAAGATGACTGAGAAAATAGCAGAGATAACAAAGTATACAAAGAAATCTATAGAATACAGATTTTCAGGAATACGAATTTATAAATTTAAAGCAGGTGAAAAAAATGAAAAAAGTTAGCTTGATAATTCCATGCTATAACGAAGAGCAGGCTCTTCCGATATTTGCAGGGGAGCTGGACAAGGTGAGACAGGAACTCAGGCAGTATGATTTTGAGGTTCTTATGGTAAATGATGGTTCGTCGGATAAGACTCTTGAGACCATGAAAAAGATCTCAGAGGAATACGATTATTTCAAGTATTTGTCATTTTCCAGAAACTTTGGTAAGGAGGCTGCAATGTATGCGGGCTTCTGCAATGCAGATGGGGATTACGTGGCGGTGATGGATGCCGACATGCAGGATCCGCCAAGTCTGCTCCCGGAGATGCTCGGTATACTTGAGCAGGGAGAATATGACAGTGTGGCGACCAGAAGAGTCACAAGAAAGGGCGAGCCGCCGATAAGATCATGGTTTGCGCGGATGTTCTACAAGATCATCAACAAGATATCCGACTCCGATGTCGTGGATGGCGCCAGGGATTTCAGGCTTATGAAGGCAGAGATGAAGGATGCCATCGTGTCGATGTGCGAGTACAACAGATTCTCCAAGGGAATATTTGGCTGGATCGGGTTCAGGACAAAATGGCTGGAATACGAGAATGTGGAGAGAGTTGCGGGCGAGACGAAGTGGAACTTCTGGAAGCTTTTCAAATACGCACTGGACGGAATAATCAACTTCTCCGAGGCGCCGATGAGTATAGCTTCAGGATTTGGAATATTTTGTACATTTGTCTCATTTGTCATGATGCTGTTCTTCTTCATAAGAAAGCTGGTGTGGGGAGACCCTGTTGCGGGATGGCCGTCACTTGTGTGCATCATACTGTTTGTATCAGGACTCCAGTTCCTGTGCATAGGAATCATGGGCAAATATATCGCCAAGACATATATGGAGACCAAGGGAAGACCACATTATATAATTTCCGACACCAATAAAGACGACGTGAATAAGATAAATTGATAACATTATGAAGCTGTATTGTGATGGAATGGTTATGATACAGCTTTATTTGGATGATAAGACGTTTTATGTAATATTTACATCCGTTACAGGTACATATAGTTGTAATTTGACTACTTGATAGCTTATAATTTAGATGATACTGTTTTAGTCAAATGGGGCTTATGTTTGGTAGACATGGGGGTAACATGCAATGAATCTTACAGTAAAATGTCCATCCTGCGGCGGTGTTGTGGTACTGAATCCTAAGACGAGGCAGCTGCAGTGTACGCAGTGTGATTCGGTGATCAGCATAGGCATAGGAGAAGAAAACTCTGCCATGACCAGGAATGAGGATGGAGAGCTTGTAGATAAGAGAAGCTATAAGGCAATTCAGAAGATTGCCAGAATAAAAAGATACATAACTGATGCCACGGATACGATATACACATTGGATGAGATCAATATTGGAAAGGATGATGAATCACCAAGGTATATGGATATGAATCTATATGAATGTACATCCTGTGGTGCAAGACTTATGGTGAAATCCACGGAAACTTCCAGTTTCTGTGCGTATTGTGGGCAGCCGATGATATTGGTTGACAGAGTTAAGGATGAACTGGAGCCGGACCTTATTATTCCATTTGGAATTTCTCAGAAGAGAGCAGAACAGCTTATACGTGACAGGTTCTGTAAGGGGTGGTTTGTTCCGGATGAGATAAAGAAATTTGAGATTGATAAGATACGAGGAATATATATACCATATTGGCTGGCATCTTATCATGTTAGAAAAAAGCTCAAGTATGTATTTCAGGAGAATGAAAAAGGCGAGCGCGTTAGTAATTATGAAAAATGCTTTGGTTCTATAGCAGCAGTTGCACAGAAAACTGCAGACAAAACAGTCACACACAATTGTATGAGAGATTGTGAGTGTACAGTTCCAAGGGTACCTGGTGATGCAACAAGAAGATTGAATGATCACATTTCGGCAAGACTGGAGCCTTATGATTTAGAGAAGGCTTTGACGTTTTCCCCAGAATATCTGTCCGGATTTTACACGGACAGGTACGATGTACCAGCTGCCGAGGTCGCTGCAGTTGCAAAGAGAAAGAGTAATGATGCGGTGAAGGAAGAGATGATGAGTGATGTTCCGAAAAACGCCCGGATTACTGAGGAAAAAACGGATATAAAGATGACGGATATTGAGTATGCATTGCTGCCAGCGTGGTTCATGACTTTTCGTTATCAGGGAATACTCTATACCGTGGCAGTGAATGGGCAGACCGGCAAGGTCGTGGGAAATGTCCCATCCAACAGATTTAAGGTTGGGGCATCCATAGCGATACTTATGACAGTGATGGTTGTGCTTTGTACATATGTATCTGTATTTGTTGGGGGACTTATGACGGATCTGTATAGGATAAGTGCAGGTGTGGGTGATTCAGGTGGAGCCTTTATGGTATTTTCCGCGTATGTGGCCGGAGTTATATATAGTTTGGTGAGTTTCTGGCGTGCGATCAACAAGCTTCACAGATCTAGAATAGATATTCACAGATTCAGAAGCTATGGCACTATAGAATACGTTAAGGAAAGGCAGGATAAGACATGGGTTCGATAGTATTTTTGTATGTTGCAATAGGTATCGTGTGCGGGATATGCTTAACGGTATCCATAGTGATTTCTGCTCTTGTAAGATCCAACAATATTGGACAGAATGAGGAGAAGAAAGCGGAATACGTTGATTATACTACATTTGTGTATCATGCAAAGTATGACAGCCACAGCCCGATTAACTATTTCGATGGATATTATAAGGATTGAGTCAGATCCTTCGATATCGCACAGAAGTTTATAGAGCAATGATATGATGACAAAACCAGGGGGATTTGGTATCATATTTTTGATATATTTTCACACAGGGAAAGGAATTGGAGGTAACAGGAATGAACGAGAATCAGGATCAGCAGTTTGGTCAGCCACAGGGAGAACAGCAGGTGGCAGATCAGGCACAGACAAATCAGCAGGCGGCGGAGAACAGCCAGCCACAGGCAGATCAGCAGGCAGCGGCTTACAGCCAGCCGCAGATGAGTCAGCAGGGAGTGTACAATCAGCAAGGCTATGGCCAGCAGATGAACCAGCAGGGTGCATACAATCAGCAGGGTTATGGCCAGCAGATGAACCAGCAGGGTGCATACAACCAGCAGGGCTACGGTCAGCAGATGAACCAGCAGATGTATAATCAGCAGGGTTATGGCCAGCAGATGAACCAGGGAGCATACAATCAGCAGGGCTACGGTCAGCAGATGAACCAGCAGATGTATGGTCAGCAGGGCTACGGCCAGCCACAGATGAACCAGCAGATGTACGGCCAGCAGGGCTATGCACAGCCACAGCCGAAGAAGCCATCAGCAGCGGGCAATATGATAAATGATCTTCTCAAGAATGTGATAGGTCTTTTCAAGAGCCCTGCAGATACAGCGGGTGAGATGGTTCAGAGTGACAACATGGTTCCTGGCGGAATACTTGCAGGAGTAAATGCCATCCTCTCACTTATATTTGTAACTGTCGGATTCCTCATAATGGGATTTGACTTTGGCGATTCAATAGCAAAGGGCTTCTACATGTTCTTCTTCACTATAATCGCAGCAGTCATCATGACAGCAGCGGTATTTATCGCCGGAGGAATTATATTCAAGGGTGGAATCACATTTGGAAAAGCACTTAACGCCGTTGGTGTATTTGCACTTTATGAGGCAATAGCAATGGTTGCAGGAATCATATTTGAGATCATCTCAGCACTCTTCCACAAGGTTGATTTCCTCAGCGGAATCATCGGAGGCTTTGGATACATACTCTTCCTCGGAATAAGCCTTTGCGGAATCGTGATCGCAGCTCATGCGTTATTCGATAACCTTGAGACAAATGACAACTCAAAGATATTTGCAGTTATCGCTGCTATAGTTATCTCAGTATTCCTCATCACTGTTATAGATAACATCGCAGAAAAGATATTCAGTGACAGCGCAACATGTGCAGAGCAGGTACTCAGCTACTTCAAGAACGCTGCAACAGTATTTGGTTACCGTCACTGGTAAGACATAATTTATAGATATTTTACAGGAAGCAGACAGATCTGAAAATTGACAGGTTTGTCTGCTTTTGTTAAAATATAAAGGTGTTTTTGGTGTTAACTTATATAAAAGGGTGGCAAAGATATAGTAAAGGAAAGGACGGGTTATGGTAAGAAAGGTTGGTTTAACTGACAGTGTTGGTTTTGCTTGTCTGGAAGATCTACAGTTGTCGAACTCCTATATGTGGGGTACCGCAATCAGTCTGGACTATTGTGGCAGAGAGGATTGTATAAAAGGCTGGAAGTTTGGTCCATACGTCAGAGAATCATATGTTATCCATATGGTAAAGAAGGGCAAGGGTACATTTACAATTGCGGGGAAGACTTATGAACTGGGACCTGGACAGGCGTTTATCATCAGACCTGGTGAGGAGACTACTTACAGGGCTGACGATGATGATCCATGGAGTTACATGTGGGTTGGATTTCATGGCTACAGAGCTGAAGATTTTATAGAATCTATGGGCTATAAGAAAGATTCGCCTATCATAAAGATCGAGCAGATGGACATATGTACAGAATGTATCAACAAGATGCTCGAATATTCCCAGATCACACGTATAAACGAGGTGAAGAGACAGAGTGCGCTTATGATGTTGTTTGCTACTATTATGGAGGATAATACATCTGATCAGCAGGAGAATGACAATGTAGAGTATCCAAGCAAGATATACGTCAAGGCGGCAGTTGATTTCATCACTGAGAAGTATATGAACAAGATCAAGATAGATGATATTGCTGATTTCATAGGAATAAGCAGAAGTCATCTGACAGGAAGCTTCAAGAAGGAGATGGGTGTATCACCACAGGAATATCTGATTAATTTCCGATTGGAGAAAGCTGCAAGTCTGCTTAGATCTTCAAAGGAGCAGATCAATATAATCGCATATCAGTGTGGTTATGAGGATTCTCTTTCTTTCTCCAAAGCATTCAAGCAGAAGTTTGGAATGAGTCCTAAGTCATTCAGGAATCTTGAGGTTGAGCTTGAGACGAATGATGCCAAGTTTGGACATGAGGCTTCGAAGCTGTAAGATATAATTGAATCAAAAAATTTGAATTAAGCAAAAGGCGGGTGTGTGATTTGTCGCACATCCGCCTTTGCTGTATTTACGATATACGGTAAAAACTACTGTCTGCCATGATATGAATTGTCAACGATAAGCTTCTTGGTAACCTTTGTGGATTCAGGATTATCCTCATCTGATTCAGATGTCTGGTCATCGCTGTGCATCCATGAAGCAGGATCATCGTCCGTGTACTTCTTTGTAACCTCATCCAGATATGGGGTGAATGCCTTCAAAAACATGAATGATGATACATATGCTATAAGGCCAAAGCCACAGACTATGAACACGAATATACCTACCATAAATACCTGAGTGCTGGATAGCAGAACATATGCAGGCAGAGTGTAGAGAACCATGATCACTATTGTAAATATGAAGTTCTTGGCTGCCAGGTAAATGGACTGCAAGAGAAGGTTCTTCAATGTGTTCTTAAAGGCACTTATGACAGGGAACAGGTAAATTGCGATGAAGCATGTCAATATCATAAGCACGACACTGGTGTAGTACATGAGCTTGTTCTCCTGTGGACCACCCTTGCCAAAAAGGTTGAAATCCAGAGTGAATATAAATGATATAAGAAGAAATAGCAGCCATGAAATCGTTGACTGTTTGAAATTATCCTTGAAGCCTTTGAAGAATAATTTCACTACACCTCCATTTTCGCCTGTCCTCTGCTTCTTTAACAGAGTGAAATACATTGCGCTCATGGAAGCTCCCATGGTGACTATGGGAATACTACACAATATGAATAGAATGTTCACTATTATAATATCGCCGAGCGTTCCAAAAAATCTGGAAAACCAGCCGTCACTGCTGAAAATGTTCATAAAAATCCTCCTGATGTAAAAAGTGATAATATCGTTTGTTTAACTATAGCACAAAAAGGTATGCCAATATATAGCGAATTTTACAATTTACCATATGTATTCTACAATTTACCATAAAATAGCACAAAAACAGCGAACTTAACTACTTAAAAATATACATTTGTGACAAAAACCCATGATATTTTGACATTTTACCATGTAAAAAACTTCACCAAAATTTTATAATTCAATCATAGGAAGCACACAGAACGCCGTAAGGCGAACCGGCAGAACAGGACGCAGAATTCAGGGTATGAAAGAGAATGTGGGTGTCGTAAATCCTGCCGGTGATGTAAAAAGGAGGAAGGTTTTATGAGAAGAACAATGAAGAAAGCAGTAGCAGTAGGGCTTGCAGCAGCAACAGCATTTTCACTGTGCGCATGTGGTGGCGGTGATGGAAGCAAGGGTAGCAGCAAGGATGCACTTGAGGTAGTTATCTGGGATAACAACCAGCAGAAGGGTCTGCAGCAGATATGTGATCTCTTCACAGAAGAGACAGGAATCAAGGTTGATGTACAGGTTAAGGAGTGGGATTCATACTGGACACTTCTTGAGGCTGGAGCATCAGGTGGAGATATGCCGGATGTATTCTGGATGCACTCCAACAACTCACAGATGTACATGAAGAACAACAAGCTCTTAAAGCTCGATGACTACATTGAGAAGAGCGATAAGGTTGATATGAGCAACTACATGTCAGAGATCACAGAGCTCTACACATATGATGGCTCATATTACGCAGTACCAAAGGATTACGATACAATCGCTCTCTGGTACAACAAGAAGATGTTTGATGATGCAGGACTTTCTTATCCAGATGAGACATGGACATGGGATGACCTCTATGATGCAGCTAAGAAGCTTACTAATGGCGATCAGTACGGTTTCTGTATGAACACATCAAACGATCAGGACACATACTACAACATGGTTTACTCAATGGGCGGTTACATCGTAAATGACGATCACACAAAGTCAGGATATGACGATGCCAACACTATCAAGGCTATGGATTATGTAGGAAAGCTCCTCAAGGATTGCTGCCCACCGGCAACAACAATGTCAGAGACAGGTACAGACGTTATGTTCCAGTCAGGTACAGTAGCAATGATCACACAGGGTTCATGGATGACAGCAGGATTCCTTGACAACGAGTATCTCGTTGAGAACTGTGACGTAGCAATTCTTCCATACGACAAGACAACAGGTATGAGAACTTCTATCTGTAACGGACTTGGATGGGCTGCATCAGCAGACACAAAGAGACCAGATGACTGTTGGAAGCTTATCGAGTGGTTAGGTTCAAAGGAGATGCAGGAGAAGCAGGCTGAGCTTGGTGTAACAATGTCAGCTTACAATAACACATCAGATAAGTGGGTTAACTGCACAGACAAGTTCAACCTCAACGCTTACCTTGATATCACAAAGGAGTCAACAGTTCCAGGCGTAACAAATGAGCTTATACTCAGACCTTACACATACAATTCAACAGTATGGTCACAGGCAGCACAGACATTCTTCGCAGATGCATGGGCAGACACATCAAAGATGGAGCAGTCATGTAAGGACTTCGCAACACAGATGAACGAGTACATCGCAGAGGAAGACAAGTAATCCTACAGAGCATTTATAAGATAACATAACAGTGGGTAGGATGGAGGTCCTGCCCATTGCTTACCAGAAACAGGTGGGGTGTTAATTACAATATAAATGAATAAGAGGAGGGATTTTATGTCAGATAACAACAAGAAAGTTGAAGAAAAAGCGGCTGAGATAATTCAGGCTACAGAGACACAGACAGTTAAGCCGGCAGCAGCAGAAGATAAAGAGTTCAAGAAAAAGAAGTCAACAACATGGGAAAGAAACCAGCGCAAATGGGGCTGGGCATTCATCCTCCCAACAATGATAGGAATCATCGTACTTAACTTATGGCCTATAGTACAGACAATATATCAGTCATTCTGCAAGGTCGGTTCATTCGGAGATTCATCATTTGCAGGATTTGCAAATTACAAGAAGATGTTTGCTGACCCTGAGGTATGGCAGTCACTTCTCAATACATTCAAGTATGCGATCATTGAGGTTCCATTCTCAATCGCCATCGCACTTATACTTGCGGTATTCCTGAATCGCAAGATGCACGGAAGAACAATATACAGAGCAATATTCTTCCTGCCAATGGTAGTTGCACCTGCAGCTGTAGCCATGGTATGGAGATGGTTATACAATTCACAGTTCGGTCTGTTAAACCACATCCTCGGTACAAAGATCGAGTGGATATCCAATCCAAAGATCGCATGGATCTCAGTTGCAATCATCGGTGTATGGTCGATCATTGGTTACAACATGGTTCTGTTCCTTGCAGGACTTCAGGAGATACCTAAGGATTACTACGAGGCAGCGGATATTGACGGAGCATCAGGAGTAAGAGCATTCTTCAAGATTACTCTTCCACTTCTCTCACCTACAGTATTCTTCGTACTCGTAACAAGAGTAATCGGAGCACTTCAGGTATTCGACCTTGTATACATGGTAATGGATATTTCCAATCCGGCCCTCAAGAAGACAGAGTCCATCGTATATCTGTTCTACCAGTATTCGTTCCAGAATGGTAACAAGGGTTATGGATCAGCAATAGTAGTTCTTCTTCTCGCAGTCATCATGGTACTCACAGTATTCCAGATGATAGGTCAGAAGAAGTGGGTTCATTATAACTAGGAAGGGGGAATCGATATGACAAGAGGCGTACAGTTTAAGAGAAGAATGCAGAAATTATTGATTCACCTCATTCTGATCATATTCTCAATTATTATGATAGTGCCATTTGTATGGATGACACTCACAGCATTTAAGACAGTAACAGAGGCAACTTCGGTAAGTCCATTCGTAATATTCCCATCACAGTGGCGTACAGACGCGTTCACAACTGTTTGGAATAACATGAACTTCCTTGTCCTTTACAAGAACACATTACTGCTCATATTCTTCAGAGTTGTATGTGCATGTCTCACAGCAACACTCGCAGGATATGCATTTGCAAGACTTAAGTTCAAGGGCAGAGACTTTATGTTCTCTCTGATACTTTTCCAGATGATGATTCCTTCACAGATATTCATCATCCCACAGTTCCTGATGATCAGTAAGATGGGCATGACAAATACAATGTTTGCTCTGGTATTCCCGGGAATTGTAACAGCGTTCGGTACTTTCCTGCTCAAGCAGGCTTACATGGGACTTCCTGGAGATCTCGAGGAGGCAGCGAGACTTGACGGATGTAACATTCCAAAGACATTCGTGTTCGTCATGGCTCCGCTTGCAAGATCATCGATGGTTGCCCTCGGTATATTCACAGCAGTGTTCGCATTCAAGGATCTGATGTGGCCACTGGTTGTAAACAGCAGTGCAAACAAGATGCCGCTCTCAGCAGCTCTTGCAACAATGCAGGGACAGTATCAGTCCAATTATCCACAGCTGATGGCTGCATCTCTTATATCATGTATACCAATGATCGTTATATACCTGATATTCCAGAAGCAGTTCGTAGAAGGTATTGCAACATCAGGTGGAAAGCTCTAAAGAAAGTTAAAGAAGATATTATATATGCTCACAGGGTGACGTCACTTAATGACGCCACCCTTGTGAAATATATCGTAAATACGAAGTATTTACGATGCTGCAGACGCCGCGCGAAGCGCCTCCCATGCGTCTGTTCCAAAATATATCGTAAATACGAAGTATTTACGATGCCGTGGACGCCGCGCGGAGCGCCTCTCATGCGTCCACTCCAAAGTATATCGTAAGTGCGAAACAAAAGGAGGACGTCTATGAAAAAGCCGATAATCACGGAAGAAGAAAAACAGAAGATAAAAGAGATGGACTCCACACGCAAAAAAATAGGATATATCTGGGATTATTACAAGCTTTGGATAATCGGTGCGGTCGTTCTCGTGGGACTTGTAGTGTATTTCACTGTTGTGTTTGCAACGAGGGAGGACAAGCCGATACTGGATGTCGTCCTTGTGAACAACTACGATGATGTTTCAGAGGACTGCAGGCTGACACAGGGATTTGTGTCGTATGTAGGGGAAGAAAATCTCCCGGGAAGGGTTACATTTGACAACAATGCATTTTTTAATCTGGCAAATAACTCAGATTATAAGAACAGTTACTATATGAAGGTGCTGGCATACCTTGAGGCGGACACTGCTCAGGCAGTCTTGTGCCAGTATGACAATCTCATAGGTCTGGCGAAGAGCGGCAGACTTGCAGACCTGTCGGATGAGAAGGTCGGCGATATATATGATAAGTATAAGGATAGGATAATTTATTACGAGGATGAAGAGGGGAAGAAGATACCTGTCGGAATAGATGTATCTGAAGGATACAAGGCGGCAGGACTTACTGAGTACACAGATGGCAAGGCATATATTGGATTGTCAGCATATGCGGCGGATTATGGATATGTGGAGAAATTTGTGGACTACATGGTGGAACTTGGAATACAATCCGGCGGAGCCGGTTGTAGATAAATTATGAGGAAAGACCAGTCAAATGAAATTTGGCTGTAGAGAAACTGGAGATCACGAAAAGGAGGACTTGGGCATGGCAATATTGATAAATGAAGAGAAAAAGCTTTTCACATTGAACACCAAAAATACTACATATCAGATGAAGGTGATTGACTATGGGTATCTGGCTCATCTGTATTATGGCAAGAAAATGGACGGGGATATGTCATATGTCATAACTCATTACGATAGAGGATTCTCAGGCAATCCTTATGAAGCACAGGAGCACAGAGAATTCTCTCTGGACAACATTCCACTGGAATATAGCTGCTACGGCAACGGAGATTTCAGGACTCCGGCATTCAACATAAAGGACATAGAGGGAATACATGGATGTGATCTCAGATATGTTTCATATGAGGTGATGGACAGTAAGTATAGTCTCAAGGGACTTCCTGCTGCTTACACAAATGACGGCGAGAAGGGTGAGACCCTTAAGATCGTTCTTCAGGATCCTCAGGTGGGAGTGGAGGTTGATCTTCTGTATGGAATTATAAAGGATAAGGATCTGATCACAAGATCAGCTATAGTCAGAAATATAAGCGATGCGGATATATTTGTGGCAAAGGCATCAAGTGTGAGCCTGGATTTTGTGACAGGTGATTATGATCTCATCCACTTCCACGGAAGACATGCTATGGAGCGCATGTATGAGAGAGAAGCTATAAATCATGGTGTGAAGAAGATCGGAAGCACAAGGGGTACATCAAGCCATCAGCACAGCCCATTTGTGGTTATAGCAGGCAAGGATGCAAATGAAGATGCGGGCGACTGCTACGGAATCTCACTTCTCTATAGTGGAAGCTTCAACTGTGAGGTTGAGAAGGATCAGACAGATCAGGTGAGACTCAACATGGGCGTTCAGGATGAGATGTTTGAGTATGTGCTCTATCCTGAGAGTGAGTTTGTGGCACCTGAGGTAGTTATGGTATATACACCTGATGGATTTGCCGACATGTCACACAAGATGCATGATGTTGTGAGATACAATATCTGCCGCGGCGAGTACAAGACAAAGAGAAGACCTATTCTCATCAACAGTTGGGAGGCAGTATACTTCGACTTCAACGGTGATGATATAGTTAATATAGCAAAGCAGGCTTCAGAGCTCGGCGTTGAGATGCTGGTTCTGGATGACGGCTGGTTCGGTGTGAGAAATGATGACAAGTCAGGTCTCGGCGACTGGTTTGTAAATGAGGATAAGATGGGCGGCCCTATGGCTGATGTTGTCAAGAGGGTTAAGGATCTCGGCATGAAGTTCGGTATCTGGATCGAGCCTGAGATGGTATCCGAGAAGAGCGAGCTTTTCAAGGAGCATCCAGATTATGCATTTGTGATCCCTGGAAGAAAGCCTGTCATGGGAAGAAGCCAGCTCAATCTGGACTTCTCAAGAAAAGAGGTCGTAAACTGTATATTTAATCAGCTGACAGCGGTGCTTGACAAGATAGATGTTGATTATATAAAGATGGATATGAACAGAAGCATCTTAAATGTATACTCCATGACAGAGGGAATCCAGAACAATGGAACTATCCTCTACAAGTATGTTCTCGGTGTATATGATTTCATGGAGAGACTTCAGGCGAGATATCCAAAGATGTTCATCGAGCTGCAGCGGTGGCGGTGGAAGATTTGATGCCGGAATGATGTATTACACACCACAGATCTGGTGCAGTGATGATACAGATGCCATCTGCAGACTTGACATACAGTATGGAACTTCATTTGGATATCCTATATCGGTGGTTGGTTCACACGTATCAGCGGTTCCAAATCATCAGACAGGCAGGACAACTCCATTCAATACAAGAGCCGTTGTTGCCATGGCAGGAAGCTTTGGCTACGAGCTTGATCTGAACAAGGTCAGCGATGAGGAGAAGGAAGAGGTAAAGGCTCAGGTAGAAAACTACAAGAAGTACTGGGATCTTCTTCATAATGGACTTTACTACAGACTGACGGATGCGGATAAGAGCAAAGGTGTAGCTGCATGGTCATTTGTCGCAAGGGACAAGTCAGAGACCCTTGTCAATATCGTGACGGTGGAGAGCTTCTGCAATGCCCCTGTACCTTTTGTCAGAGTAAAGGGACTTGATGCGGATGCCACATATGTTGACGAGGAGACTGGCGCAGAGTACAGCGGACAGGGACTTGACCAGATAGGACTTCCTGTACCACTCAAGTTCGGCGAGTACAATGCTTACCAGATCCATCTGGTTAGAAAGTAAAATTGCATAAGTGATATTGTGTTATTTATACATAAATATTAATTATATTGTATTAAATTACAGCTTCATGATAATATGAGGCTGTAATTTTTTGTGCTTATATATTCGGCATAAATGTGCTGAATATGTATGGGAGAAAAAGGGAGGTTACATATGAAATTGAAGGGGATAATGGCTGCGGCTGTAACTGTAGCCATGGTGTCGTCGTGCAGTCCTATGCCGATGACGACTGCACAGGCACAGACTTTACTGTCAAATATGACAGCGTATGCCGTACAGATGAATGAAGCTGAGATATCAGCAGCTACAGAGGATATTTCAGAGCTTGAGGGTGACTATGGGGTTGTGAACATAGTTAATGGCAAGGAGAGTAAAATATCATTTGTCACGGATGAGACAGGATATTATGAGATAATATTGCAGGGAAGCCAGTCACGGCTGATGCTTCAGGAGACCTTGTATAACAGTAAGAGTAAGCGCCTTGCTACAGGTAAAAAGGATGGCAGTGGATGCTGCAGGCTGGTATACAAGTGCACTGCGGGGGAGAAATACATTCTTGGGTCTAAGTATGCCCGTTCTTATACAGTTTCCGAAAGTGCAAATATAAGCGTGAGAAAGCTTCCGGATGTGGCGGCAATAAAAATGGTGCCGGATAATACAACGATACTGGAGGGAACACCAGACTCCATAACATCGGCGTACGCAACGGTAACCTATTCCGGTGGAAAGGTGCGCAGTTCAGGTATCAGCGGCTCAGACTGTAAGATAGATGGAGTTACATACAGTCTGTGGGTGAAGGATTCCAAGGGAAATTATTATTATGAGGGCGATGCAGGGGATATGGTATCGTATGCGGATGCGGAAAAGCTTCCGGCCGGTACATATACCGTTCAGCTTACAGACAAAATGGATAGTGAGCCGGACCAGTCGACCAAGATATATGATTCGTACACTGCAAAGGTGCAGACTCCTGCTGAATATTTTGTAGGAAAAAGGAATATCAGTGAGACGGATACCTACGCATATGATACCAGGGTGGACGGTTACGAGTATTACAGATTTATACCATCTGCAACTGCTGACTTTGTGTTTGAAGTAGATGAATCATCAACTGCATTTATAGATGTATATGATTCGGACATGGCGGTGGTTGAGACCGATAATGACAGGTATTCATTTGTCAAGGGAAAGACCTATTATGTCAGACTTTCAGGAACAACGGATGATGACAATGAAACATTGAATGAGGTCAGGCTCAAGGCGAAGAAGTATGTGGCACCTTCAGGGGTGACATTGAAGCTGGCAAAGAGCGAATGGGCAGCCGGAACGCCGATAAGCTTCATGAATGGTGCGAGCAGTACAATAAAGTATAATGATAAGTCCACGGAAAGCATAGATCTGACCGGTGGAAGTGGATACAGTAATGGAAACAGATATACAGTATATTATTCGTCATCTGATGATAACTGGAAAGAGTACGAATATGAAAAAGGTGTAACTCTTTCAGAGGGCGAGTACAAAGTAGCTGTGGGATATGATGCGGCTGAGGAAGATCAGGAGCTGCTCGGCACGGCAGTGCTTAAGGTAGTGTCCATAGACAAGCTGAGCGCAGGACAGCTCTTCGAAGGTGTCAACAATGTGAGTGTCGGAACGGATGAGTATGACAAGGCTTATTACAGTTTTGTCATGCCATTTGACGGAAGTGTGGTAATAGAAAGCGACAGTCCTTATTGTGTATATGAGTCCGGTGATGAGGGCCCGGTAGAGGTTACAGGAAAACTTACCGGAGGCAGCACCTATTACGTAGGCCTGTATAATGAGTTATCTACATCCAAGACAAATGTGAGACTGAGCTTTATTCCGAAAGTGACAGATATGATTGCTGTTCCCGAGAACACAGATTTCATCAGAATGGGCAGCTACGATAAGGATATCAGCAGTTATGTAGATGGAACCAGAGTAAAGATCTCGTATGCTGACGGAAAAACAGAGGAGCTGGTGTTTGACGATTCGGACAGTGTGGAAACCTCCAGAGGAGACGAGGTACGTGCTGAGATAGTTACAGATATAGAAAATGAGTGCCCTGTCGGAGCGGCACAGATTAGGATATACACACTGTATAGTGAGGACTCTTATGCATATGACATAGAGATAAAGGATATAGAGGATGTTGCTGCCGGAAGTCTTGCGGAGGGATCTAACCAGGTAAGTCTGTCGGAGAATGGCAGTGCATATTATACGTTTAAGCCTTCGATATCTGCCAGGTATACATTTGCCCCAGTGGGCGGTATGGAGATCTACAGCAAGATCGACGCTGACGATGAGACAATGTATGATCTGAAGAAACTTAGTGTATCGGATGGCGAGGCTGCACTTGAGAGCGGCAATACATACTATATCTGTCTCGATGGCGGAGTAGAGGACAAGTGGGGAGATACGCAGACCAGTTGGAGCATGAATGTGACAAGGGGAGAAACTTTGTCAAATTCAAAGATCAGTTCATGGAAGCTGAGAGATAACAGAACCTATGAATTCCTTCCAGATATGAAATTATCAGGTATCAAAAACCTTCTGGATAGAGAGACTCTCCAGTTTGTATATGATGATGGCAGTGTAAAAGAGGCCAGTGTCGGTGACAGCGAGGATAATGAGCTGATCACGAGTACATGGTACAGATATAACGAGAAAACTGGAAAGTATGTCGAGATCGCAGGCTTTGGCAGCAGGGTTGATACTGGCAGATACATGGTTGAACTTGCAATCGCTGGTGCGGATGGCATGGATACGGTTGATATACCATTTGCAGTGAAGACTGCACAGAGCATGAGCCTTGGAACATGGGACGGCTCAAAGACGCTGGATATTTCCGGCGACAGATATGTGTATGTATATAAGGTAAGTGCCCAGGCGGGTTCGTATGTGGTATCCGCTGATGAGAAGATCGATGGCATCAGGATTTTAGATGCAAATGGAACAGAGATAACGACTAACAACGTGGCTTATTCATCTGATGGATTTGGCAGTGCGGGATTTGACACAGCAGGCGGGGATCTGTATGTATGTGTGTATCCGGGAAAAAATGTAAATAAATGCGGCGTGACAATGAAGGAGATCGTCAAGGCTGTAAGTGTAAGCACAACCGTTTCTAAGACTGAATATCTGAGGAAATTTGATGAGATCAAGGGCAGCATAAAAACCGTTGTCACATATTCTGATGGAAGTACCAGAACATTTGGCGCGGATGACGATGATATAAGCTTTACGATCAAGAAAAACGGCAGGGTGAGCAGCTATTTAAGCATCGACACGATAACAGAACAGACCGGATTATATGAGATAATACCTTCCATATGGGGAATGGCTGACGATTGTGAAGTTCAGGGAGCATCATTTGACGTCGTAGATCTGAATGTGGATGAGCTGGATTACCTGATATCAGATGAGCCTGTGGTGCTTTCAGGTGTTGAGAACACTGGGGATGTAAAGCTGTACAGATTTGATATTGCGTCAGATGGAGTGGTATCCCTTCAGAGACAGGGCTTTGAGCTTAAGGGTATATATACCATTGAGGATGATGGCAGCTTTTCAGATACATATAGCAGTGGAGATGCTTTCTCTCTGAAAAAGGGAAGCTATATTATAGCACTCTATGCGAGAGAGAAAGATGATCAGATAACATTTACATATCACGATTCGTATGTGACAGGTAATGGAAAAATAACACCGGGTCAGAAGACAACAGCGGATATAAGCTATGACGGAGAGGGCATCGAGTATGAATTTATCCCAACGGAGACCGGAGAGTACAGATTTACGGTGGACTGCGGAGATAATACAGTATACACCAGAATCTATGCTGATGGAGTTCTGGAAAAGACATACTCACGGAACGGCGGACAACTCATTATAGATAGGACATTTGAGGCGAACCGCAGTTATACATTCAGGATCAGCCTTGCGTCGCAGCAGACAGGAAGCGTGACGATCACTCCTGAGAAGGTGGAGGCAGAGGTAGAGAACGAGTATGATATCTCCGCTGTGAGCATATCAGGATGCAAGGTGAAGAAGACGGAGGACGGATACAGTGTAACCGGAGATATAGAGATAACATATGCAAATAATGAGAGTCAGAAGACACCATTTGTCAGCGGAAGATGGACAGATGCATATGGAAATACCATTCAGGGAATCATGTCTGTTGTGGAAAATGACACATACACAGATGTGACCCTGGATCTCAGATATAAGAATACGGGTTCATCAGAGTGGATATATGCTGAGTCAAAGACCCAGAAGTTTGGGGCTGGAGATGACGAGGGATGGATCATAACCAAGACTCCGACATGTACTGAGAACGGAGAGAAGACAAGGTACATTGAGGATGAGGATATATATGAGACCGAGGTGATCCCTGCTACAGGACACAGCTTCACAAAGTATGAGTCAGATGGAAATGCCACATGTTCGCAGAAGGGAACCAAGACGGCAAAATGTGACAATAACTGCGGAGAAAAGGATACTATCATAGACGATGAGACCACAGTTCCTCACGATTATCAGACGGAGTGGACGGTTAAGAAAAAGGCATCACAGACCAGTGACGGATATAAGGTGCATGTGTGCAAAAACTGCAAGTCAGCAAGCAAGGGAACTCAGAGTATATACAGGATAAAGAGTATCAGGCTTGCATACAGCGCTGTTGAGTATGATGGTACAGCTAAGAAGCCTGCGGTAGAGGTCAAAGACTCAAAGGGCAGAAAGGTTGCCGCAGGAAATTACAGCGTTTCATATTCAAATAACAAGAATATCGGCAAGGCCAAAGTTGTCATCAAATTCAAGGGTGACTATGAAGGGGAGAAGACACTCACATTTGACATCAAGATGGGTGTGAGAAAAGTTGAGTCCGTTGACAACACAGCAAATGGAATAAAGTTGAGCTGGAAGAAGTATAAAGCGGCATCGGGATATGTTGTTTACAGAGGAGTAAATGGAAAAGCATATACGATAGCAGGTGTTGTTCAGAATCCGGAGACAACATCGTTCGTGGACGTCACAGCTAAAAATGTGGGTGTAAAGTATACATATAAGATAAGAACTTATAAGACATTTGGCGATGTGACATACAATTCGGCATTTGGCGGCGAGAAGACAGGAAGTTATGTACCTGCCGTGAAGCTGAAGAAATTCACAAGTGCATCTGCCGGAACAGCCAAGGTTACATATAATAAGGCAGCCAAGGCCACCGGATATCAGATACAGTATGCAGACAATGCATCGTTTAAATCTGCAAAGACGGCCAATGTAAACGGAGGTTCAGTTACAAGTAAGACCATCAAACGACTTACTAAGGGCAAGAGATATTATGTCAGAGTACGAAGCTTTAAGAAGATTGATGGTAAGGTTTACTATTCCGCATGGTGTGGAAAGAAATCGGTTGTAATAAAGAAGAGATAATATCAAAAGAAATAGAAGAATCCGCCATGGATACAATCTGTATCCGTGGCGGATTGGTTTTTTATTCTGTGTGTTCATCATCATAACGCCTTTTATTACATAATAGCGAAAGAAAACAGGTAATAAAGTGTAAAATTTGAGGTAATGTGATGTTTTTAGTTGGACATAGCAGATATAAAATGCTACCATGATTCTATGGGAACATTATTGTTCCAGAGCAGCAAAAGGGATGAGCAGAATAAGGAGAGAAAGATGGACGAGAATAACGTAAATGGATTTAATGATATGGACGACGATGAGGGCGAGGGAACTACTGTCCTCACGACTCCGGGAGTGAGCGCATTTTCTCCGGTGCAGAACAGTGCACAAGGGCAGCCGAACCCGGGTCAGCCACAGCAGAATCAGCAGCCGGGTGGATTTGGACAGCCGATGGGCGGACAGTATGGAGGATTTGGGCAGCCACAGTATGGTCAGCCGCAGTACGGTCAGGGTCAGCAGTTTGGTGGAAATGTCCAGTCGACAGGTGGACAGTATGGAGGATTTGGGCAGCCACAGTATGGTCAGCCACAGTACAGCCAGCAGCTGGGCATGACTCCGGGTGTTATGGAGCCGGGTAAAAAGGTGAACAAGAAGCTTATAGCAATAATAGGCGGAATCGCAGCGGCAGTCCTGATCGCGATAATAGTCGTTGTTCTGATCCTGGCGGGTGGTCCCGGTGAGAGAAGTGCCAAGAAGGTCGGAGACAAGCTGGTGACAGCCTATGAAAAAGGCGATGCCGATGCCATGGTTGATCTGATGGACAAGGAATATTACAAGCTGTATAACAGGATAAGAAGCTATACAGGCAGTGATGACTATGTCAAGGATACATTCAACGAGCAGGTCAGCGACATGGTAGATGAGGTAGGCAAGGTCAAGAGCATCAAGGTCGAGGACCGATCAGAGAAGGAATATGACGAGGATAAGCTTAAGGATGTAAATGATACATTTGACATGCTGGATGTCGACATGACGGTTGACAAGTGCTACGAGGTGGATCTTGATGTCAAGATAAAAGGATCTACTGACGAATCAGATGGCGAGATCATATACACAGTTATAAAGACTGGCGGTAAGTGGTATCTTGTAGACTATGATCTCTACGTATATTAGAAAATAAATCTCATGGATTGAGGATTGATTTCTCAGTCCATGAGATTTTTGTATATATTAGATAGATGCGAACGTGTTTTATAGTAAATATGCATAAAAAACAAATTGTATTTGTATATGCATGGTGATAATATAAAAAACGTAAGAAATTTTTATATGTATCTTAATAATGGAGCTGGTGGATATATCGTATACAGAAAGTCCGGCAGAGTGACATACTATTCGGCATGGAGCACAACAAAGAATGTGGTTATAAAGAAGTAGAATAGTAAAGTATTTGCGCATATTGCGATTGACAAACCACAAATACTTGCTATACTAATGAATGGATAGGTTCAGAAATGGCTTATACAGGCGGTTTTCTGGATCATATAAGTTAAAAACGATGACAGAGACAGTACGGAGTCTGCGAGATCAGCAGCGAGCCGGGGGCGGTGCGAGCCCGGTGACAGTAGAGACTTTCGGAATATCACTCTGGAGTTGCAGACCAAAAGAGATTTGCTCAAGTAGGCTCTGACGTATTTCCTGCGTTAAGGGGAGCGCATATGTTAGTATGTAAGTAATAGGTGGTATAACGAACTCAAAGCCCTTCGTCCTGATTACGACGAAGGGCTTTTTTATATTTATCAAGAAAGGAAAGACGACATGTACGACAAGGTTTCGACTAAACTGGAATTCGTGAACAGAGAGCAGAAGGTATTGGACTTCTGGAAAGAAAATCAGGTATTTGAGAAGAGTGTTGAAGAGACAAAGGATCTGCCAACATACACATTCTACGATGGTCCTCCAACAGCAAATGGTAAGCCACATATCGGACACGTTCTTACACGTGTAATCAAGGATATGATCCCTAGATATCAGACAATGAAGGGACATAACGTAGTCAGAAAGGCCGGATGGGATACACACGGTCTGCCTGTTGAGCTCGAGGTTGAAAAGCTCTTGGGAATTGACGGTAAGGAGCAGATAGAGGAGTACGGACTGGAGCCATTTATCCAGAAATGTAAGGAGTCCGTATGGAAATATAAAGGCATGTGGGAAGAGTTCTCAGGCAAGGTAGGTTTCTGGGCTGATATGGACAACCCATATGTAACATACCATGATGACTTCATCGAGTCAGAGTGGTGGGCGCTGAAGAAGATCTGGGATCAGGGACTTCTGTACAAGGGCTTCAAGATCGTGCCTTACTGTCCAAGATGTGGAACACCTCTTTCAAGCCATGAGGTTGCACAGGGATACAAGACAGTCAAGGAGCGTTCAGCAGTAGTAAGATTCAAGGTTATCGGAGAGGATGCATATTTCCTCGCATGGACAACAACACCTTGGACACTTCCTTCAAACGTAGCACTCTGTGTAAATCCAGATGAGACATACGTGAAGGTTAAGGCAGCAGACGGCTACACATATTATCTTGCACAGGCGCTTGCAGACAAGGTTCTCGGCGGTCTTGCAAAGGAAGCAGCAGACGATCAGGCAGCAGTTCCTGCATACGAGGTTCTTGAGACATATGTCGGTAAGGATCTTGAGTACAAGGAGTATGAGCCACTCTATGAGTGCGTAAAGCCTGTATGTGAGAAGCAGCACAAGAAGGGCCACTTCATCACATGTGACACTTATGTAACTATGACAGATGGTACCGGTATCGTTCATATCGCACCCGCATTTGGTGAGGACGATGCAAATGTCGGAAGAAACTACGATCTTCCATTTGTACAGTTTGTAGATGGCAAGGGTGATCTCACTGAGGAGACTCCATTTGCTGGAATGTTCGTAAAGGATGCAGACCCTGAGGTACTGAAGGATCTGGACGCAAGGGGACTTCTTTTCGATGCGCCTAAGTTCGAGCATGAGTATCCACACTGCTGGAGATGTGACACACCACTTATCTACTACGCAAGAGATACATGGTTCATCAAGATGACAGCGGTAAGAGACAAGCTGGTTAAGAATAATGACACTGTAAACTGGATCCCGGAGAGCATCGGTAAGGGACGTTTCGGCGACTGGCTGAAGAACGTTCAGGACTGGGGACTTTCAAGAAACCGTTACTGGGGTACTCCGCTGAACATCTGGGAGTGTGAGTGCGGCTGCAGACATGCCATCGGATCAAAGGAAGAGCTCCGCTCAATGAGTGACAACTGCCCTGAGGACATCGAGCTTCACCGTCCGTTCATCGACGCTGTAACCATCAAGTGTCCTGAGTGTGGCAAGCAGATGCACAGAGTTACAGAGGTTATTGATTGCTGGTTCGATTCAGGATCAATGCCATTTGCACAGTGGCACTATCCGTTTGAGAATCAGGATATATTTGAGAAGCACTTCCCTGCTGACTTCATCAGTGAGGCTGTTGACCAGACAAGAGGATGGTTCTACTCACTTATGGCGATCTCAACACTGCTGTTCGACAAGGCTCCGTTTAAGAACGTAATCGTTCTCGGACATGTCCAGGATAAGGACGGACAGAAGATGAGTAAGTCCAAGGGAAATGCGGTAGATCCTATGGATGCTCTGAACAAGTACGGCGCAGATGCCATCAGATGGTACTTCTACAGCAATTCAGCACCATGGCTTCCTAACAGATTCCATGAGGATGCGGTTGTTGAGTGTCAGAGAAAGTTCATGGGTACACTGTGGAACACATATGCGTTCTATGTACTCTATGCAAATATAGACAACTTCAATCCACTTGAGCATGAGCTAGAGTACGATAAGTTGTCACTTATGGATAAGTGGCTCCTGTCCAAGCTGAACTCAACAGTCAAGGCAGTTGACGCAAACCTTGGCGCATACAAGATCCCTGAGACAACAAGAGTTCTTGAGGAGTTCGTGGATGACATGAGTAACTGGTATGTCCGTCGTGGACGTGAGAGATACTGGGCAAAGGGCATGGAGCAGGACAAGGTAAATGCTTACATGACACTTTACACAGCGCTCGTTACTATAGCACAGACAGTAGCTCCTATGCTCCCATTCATGGCAGAGGATATTTACCAGAATCTGGTTAGAAATATAGACAAGGATGCACCTCTTTCAGTTCATCTGTGCTCATTCCCTGAGGTGGATGAGAAGATGATCGATCCAGAGCTCGAGGTAGCTATGGACGAGATCCTGAAGATCGTTGTTCTGGGACGTGCAGCAAGAAATACAGCAAATATCAAGAACAGACAGCCAATCGGCAAGATGTATGTCAAGGCTGACAAGAAGCTTTTCGGTGAGGAGAAGGCTATCATCGAGGATGAGCTTAATGTGAAGAACGTTGAGTTCGATGATGATGTAAGCGCTTACACAACATACAGCTTCAAGCCACAGCTTCGTACAGTCGGACCTAAGTACGGCAAGCACCTTGGTAAGATCAAGGAGCATCTGTCAGCACTGGATGGCAACGCAGCCATGGCAGAGCTCAAGGCAGAGGGCGCTCTGAAGTTTGAGGCAGACGGAGAGGAGATCGTACTCACTGAGGCTGATCTTCTGATCGACATGGCTCAGATGGACGGTTTCGTATCTGAGGCAGACGGCGGTGTGACAGTAGTCATCGACACAAACCTGTCAGAGGAGCTTCTTGAGGAAGGATTTGTCCGTGAGATAGTATCCAAGGTTCAGACTATGAGAAAAGAGGCTGGATTCGAGGTTATGGACAAGATCACTGTATACGCAGACGGAAGCCAGAAGGCAAATGACATCATCGCAGCAAATGCAGACGCTATCATCGGTGACGTTATGGCAACAGAGATCGTAACCGGTTCTGTTGATGGATATTCCAAGGAGTGGAACATCAACGGCGAGAAGGTAACTCTTGGAGTGAAGAAGAACGACTAAGGGATATAATATTAGGGTTTAAAACAGGCATTTTGGAAAAAATTATCCCTGATCAAGAGAATACGGCCCGAAAGGTACAAATCTTAAAGATTTTGTATCTTTCGGGCTATTTTTATGTGATTTAGGAAAATTTTGTACTTTCTTTAAATATATTTGGATATTAGGGGATGACGGTGGAATTACGATTTATTAAGTTTGTGTATGTGTGGTGTTGGGAGTATATTATTGTATGAATAAATCGTACAAAGGACTGCCGTCAATATGTATATTGGCCAGTCAGAAAAACAAAGGAGAAAAAAGATGATAGCAATTTTCATTGCACCTTTTTACATAGCGTTAAATATATATTTGTTCTGGAGAATAAAGGGCTGGGTACAGGCATATTTCCCGAAACTCAAAGGCAAGAAGGGCTGGATAGTCCCGATAGTGCTATATGCATTTCTGGCGTCGGCGCTGGTGATCGCATTCTTCCTGCCACAGGGAAGGTTCAAACGTGGCATGAAGCTGGTGGGAAATTACTGGCTGGGTGTTCTGCTTTATATGATATTCTTCATAGTGATAGCCGAGCTTGGAAGATTCCTACTGCTTCATGTATTCAGAGTGAGCAAAGATAAGATATGTGTGCCGCGGGTTCGCAGGATAGTAGGCTGTGTGTGCGCAACACTTATCATGTGTATATCATTCTGGGGAGTGGTAAATGCGAGACTTGTGCGGGTGACGCCTTATGATGTGACCATCAATAAGGAAGCACGGGATGAGAATGGTAAGAAGATGGATTCCATGAAGATAGTGCTGGTTGCAGATCTTCATCTTGGATACAACATAGGCGTCAGGCAGGTTCAAAGAATAGTGAATTCTATAAATAAGCAGGACGCAGATCTGGTGCTGATAGCGGGTGATATATTTGACAACGAATGGGAAGCCGTTGACCAGCCGGAGGAGCTTGAGAAAATACTCCGGGGGATCAAATCAAAGTATGGAGTGTATGCATGCTATGGCAACCACGATATACAGGAGCAGGTGCTTGCCGGATTTACATTTGGCGGGCAGAAGGAGAAGACCAGCAGCCCGGAGATGGACGAGTTTATAGAGAAAGCGGGAATCACACTTCTTCGCGACGAGGGAGTGTTGATAAACGATTCCATATATATCTATGGCCGCCGCGATGCCCACAGACCGGGAAGTGGAGTCACAGACAGAGCATCCGCAGACGAGATCACGAAAAATGTGGACAAATCAAAACCTATCATAGTCCTTGATCATGAGCCAAAGGAGCTGGAGGAGCTGTCGTCGGCAGGTGTGGATATGGATCTGTGTGGACACACCCATGACGGACAAATGTTCCCAGGCAACATACTTGTGGCGATGATGTGGGAAAATTCCTGCGGCTACCTGAACGTTGACGGCATGCACAACATAGTGACATCCGGAGTCGGTGTGTTTGGCCCAGATATGCGGGTTGGAACCAAGGCGGAGATATGCCCGATAACGGTGCATTTTCAAGAGTGACTTTTTCCACTCGCATCCTTGTATGCCTTGCCTGTATTTGCATCTACTGCTACTGACATAAGTGTGTACTTGGTTGATGCTTTCAGATTGGTTGCCTTGATGCTATCCTTGAATGAGGAATTCTTGCCTGTAACGGACATCTTTGTATTTGTGTCTGTTGAAATGGCACTTGAAGTCATCTTTACTTTAACTTTGTCCTTAAACATGATTTACCTTCCTTAAAACTTTTCCTTGTAGTTACTTTCTTGTTGCTCCTTTCTGCAACATTCATTCTTCTTCCTGCTCCTTTCCTCGTTATTTTCTTGTTTTCAGCTCGACGTTGTGTTTGAAAAGACATTGCCTTCAAACGCAAAAATAGGAGCCTCAACTAAGAGACTCCTACCTGTCTTGTTTTAAGGGAAACCCAGAAATACTGGGTGAAAAGAGGTAATCCCAATTAAAGGACTACCTCCTGTTAATTAACTCTATACTTACCAAATAATAATCTACTAATATCTTCCATACTCCAAAACTTATTTGGAAATATAGTAAAATCTTCCTTATGTTTTCTAACAATTCTATAAAGATTTTCAGTGTTATCATAAATATGCAGAATATCGCAAAGCTTTAATAATTCTGGTATATTAGAAATAGCGCCATAATACCGAGAAACTATTTTCTCTGCATCCACATCATGTCCACCGTCTAGAACTCTTTGTTGTACTCGTTGAATATTTATCTTCGGATCAGATGTTAATACAAATACACACTTGATAAAATAGCCTGCATCTTTTGCAGCTCTTAACAGATTCATTTTGTATTCAGATGACAAAACTGTTTCAAAACTGAAATCTTTGCGCTGTGCTATGGCACTGTATCTTCTATCATCAACTTCACGGGCTGCTTCCAAATTGGTCATTCCTGTGGCACTTACTACATCATCAGCATTAGTGTACTCACCTACAATACTGAAAAAAGATTTAGAAGTACTTTTACCAGATCCATTAGGGCCCGCAAACACTAATACCATTGGTTTTCTATTCTGCATACTCTCTCCTACCATCTGGATGTATCAAAACAACCTTTTTCTTTTCTGGGTCGTATGAAGCTATTGTGTGACCAAGAAATCTATGACGCTCCTTTGCCATATCAGAAGCTTTTCGCATTCGACGATCCATCTCTTTTTCCTCTGGAGTTAATTCATCGTGAACTAATCTAAGACCATAAGTCTCATACATTTCCTTAGCAAGAGCCTGCTCCTCTTCCTGCTGGGATAAATCTATTTTGCCCATAACAACACCTCCGAAATCATCGTAATATTATTTACATAATTATAACATTGCCCAAACGCAACAGCAATAGTACTTTAAATCAGTTCACAATTGAGTTTCGCCAAATTCACACATTCTTTCTACGACACTTCCTAGCGTATCTAAACCTTAGTCATCACTATCATAGTATAACTCAAGTGCCTCTTCTAAATTAGGGAGAGCCTGCTATTAACCCGTTATTTATGTGGATAAATATGCATAATTCACAAATTAATAAAAAACGGTTTTTAAATGCAAGGGAAAACGTAAAAAAACATATTGAAAACCTGCAAAATAATATGAAAATATAATTTTCCTCAAAATATATCCACACCGCATAATATTTCGCCAACCGCTCGCATAACTTAATTAATAAAGGAAAATAACCATAACACCACAATACTCTGGACTTTGTGGCAAAAATACAGTAAATTTACGGGTATATAAACTGATTCGGGATAAAAATGAGGGGAGTGCCGGGTCGGATGATATGGATAACCTGGAAAGAGGAGGCGGTTGTATGGAAAAGTTAAATGAGATCGTGTCGGCGGTGGATGGATTTGTCTGGGGACCGGTCATGCTGGTGCTTCTGGTTGGAACGGGAATATTTCTGACGATCAGAACAGGATTTCTTCCTTGGAGGAACCTCGGCTATGCGCTGAAGAGTACACTTAGCAAGGAGGCAAGGACAAAGAGCAGAGGAACCGGAGACGTGTCACCATTTTCGGCACTGACCACCGCGCTTGCTGCAACCATAGGAACGGGAAATATCGTTGGTGTTGCAACGGCCATGGTATCGGGAGGTCCGGGAGCACTGGTGTGGATGTGGATATCCGCAGCATTTGGTCTGACATCCAAGTTCTCAGAGTGTATGCTTGCTATCAAGTATCGTGAGGTGAATGCCAAGGGCGAGATGAGCGGCGGTCCTATGTACACTATGAAGAAGGCATTCAAGCATAAGAAGTTCGGCGCAATGCTGGGCTGGCTGTTCGCACTCTTTGCAGTCATCGCATCATTTGGAATAGGAAATATGACACAGGCCAATTCCATATCTGAATCTCTTAGCAGCACATTCAGCGTGCCTACATATGTGACAGGAATCATACTTACGGTTTTTGCCCTTCTTATAATAGTTGGAGGAATCAAGACTATATCTAAGGTGTCATCAGTTGTTGTTCCTTTGATGGCGATATTCTATGTTGCAGCCGGACTTATTGTAATAATCATCAATATCCAGAATCTTCCGGCAGGAGTTGCCATGATATTCAAGATGGCATTCTCAGTCAAGGCAGTCGGTGGCGGTCTGTGTGGTACGATCACAGCAGCTATGATGAATGCCATGAGATTCGGTGTTGCCAGAGGAGTATTCTCAAATGAAGCTGGAATGGGCTCTGCGGCCATCACGGCGGCAGCTGCCACAACAGACAATCCTGTCCGTCAGGGTTACATCAATATGACAGGTACATTTTGGGATACCATAGTAGTATGTACCATCACAGGTCTCTGTATTGCATCGTCGGGTGTGCTTGGGATCACGGAGAACAGTACAAAGGGCAGCTATCAGGTGAGCGGAACGGAGATCACTGTGGAGGCTGTTGATTCTGACAACAAGACTACCACGACGGACTATACATATGAATTCGCAGATGACCAGCTTATTTTGACAGATACATCCAATTCGTCAAATACCCTTACGCTTTCAGTTCTTCCATCCGATGAACTGAACAAGGATGAGAATACAAAGCTTGCAAGTGAGCTTGCGGTGGAGGAGAGTCGGGCCGCCATAGGAAGTCTTACCGGTACATGGACTGATGTAGCCGGAAACCATTACACATTTGCTGAGAATGGGACATTTGCCTGCTCAACCGTCATAAAGGGTGCGGCTCTCACGATCCTGTCATTTGGCTCTGCGCTTGGCAAGGTGGGAGGCTGGCTCGTAACTATAGGAATTGTGCTCTTCGCATTCTCCACGATCCTTGGATGGGAGTATCACGGAGAGAAGGCGTTCGAGTACCTGTTCAAGTCGCACAAGTACAATATGATATACAGGATAGTGTTCTCACTTGTTGTATACGTAGGCGCGACGATATCGCTGGATCTTGTATGGAACTTCTCAGATATAGCGAATGCGCTCATGGCGATTCCGAACCTTATCTGCCTGCTGGCACTTAGCGGAGAGATCGCAAAGGATATGAAGGAATTCCAGTCTGTCATCAAGGCAGAGAAAGCATCAAAGTAGAATATTAAGTCCGGGGACGGAGGGGTCTGGAACCTCCGTCCCCTTTTTTATACTCTCTTAACCTAACTTTATACTTACTTTATTTTTTGTCCAAATTATGTTCATAAGTGATGGTTATTATATACAATATATGGGGACGGAGGTGTCAGACCCCTCCGTCCCCATGAGTAGATTAGAATAACATTACAGAGAGGTTGACATATATGAGCAGAGTAGTAGGAATAGACCTGGGAACAACAAACAGCTGTGTGGCAGTGCTTGAGGGCGATCAGCCAACTGTCATACCGAATTCGGAGGGCGGCAGGACCACACCTTCCATAGTAGCCATCACAAAGAATGGAGAGAGACTGGTGGGTGAGGCTGCCAGGAGACAGATGACTGTGAATGTGGACAGAACTATCACATCCATCAAGAGAGCGATGGGAACAACATACAGAAAGAGGATAGACGGCAAGGACTATTCGCCGCAGGAGATATCCGCCATCATACTTGCAAAGCTGAAGAGCGATGCTGAGAGTTATCTGGGCGGACCGGTATCTGATGCAGTCATAACAGTTCCGGCTTACTTTGACGACAGCCAGAGACAGGCCACAAAGGACGCCGGAAGAATAGCGGGACTGAATGTGCTTCGAATCATAAATGAGCCTACATCGGCGGCTCTCGCCTATGGTCTTGACAATGGACAGGCGCAGAAGATACTTGTATACGATCTGG
>OKRS01000255.1_pt1 | contig 41895 bp, 36 predicted proteins | sample 1601191 | NCBI WGS metagenome assembly OKRS01 (sample SAMEA3541509, study PRJEB24748) | human gut metagenome | biome: human gut; feature: human-associated habitat; material: faeces | place: China | collected 2012
TGTTTAGATAACTTAATAATGCTCATTTTGTACCTTTTAATTGTTAATTATTTCTTTACAAAGATACAAAAAATATTTCATATATGTAAATATATAATGTTAATATTCAATAAGTTATAACTGTACAATACAGATGTTAACGAATAAAATATTTAATGCGTCTGCCCTGTCACCATGTTCTTTAACTATATTTGATAGTAATCATATTGACATTTGATGGTAAGCAAAAATACGTTTACTAGAAAGCATAGATACCTTTGTAGAAAGCATAAGATTGCGCGAAGCATAGCTTCTACAACGATCCAAGCCTGTTAAGTTATTGACTGCAAGCTACTTATATTATCAATACGACTATAAACATCATATTTTGTAATAATACAGTTTATTCTTGCATTTACCAAGAAAAATCCGTTACAAATACCATAATAGTCCTTCATACATAGTCGCTTTTGCGAGCATCAAGATATTGATTATTACCTGTAAGAAGACAAAATTATTTGGTGATTCTATTTCTATAATTAATTATACTTACTGCTAATAAGCTTATAGTTATATTAAAACATAATGGCAGTTATGATAAATAACTAAATCTACATACATTATTTCACTAACCTATATGCTTTCATATACTCTAATTCTTCCTTATATTAAACCATCGTACAGACACTATTTGTTTGATTAAAGTAAGAAACAAAAAAGAATTCCGAATGATAATTAATACCAAACGGAATTCTACCAATAATATAGATTAAAAAACTATTTTTTGTTTATATAGTCGACGATCCATGCACCAACCTCAGTTGTGCCATATGCTTTGCCGCCTTCTACCTGAATCTCAGGAGTTCTGACGTTTGCATCCAAACTTGCATTTACAGCCTCACGTATTAAGTTGCCCTCTGCATTAAGCCCAAAATGCTCGAGCAACATAGCTGCCGACAAAATCTGTGCAACAGGATTTGCAAGGTTCTTACCTGCTGCCTGTGGCCAACTACCATGTACTGGCTCAAACAAAGGTGTATGCTCGCCAAGCGAAGCCGATGGTTGCAATCCCATAGAACCTGTGATACATGAAGTTTCGTCGGTAAGAATATCTCCAAATGTATTTTCTGTTACGATAACATCAAAGAATGTAGGCTCTGTGAGCACACGCATTGATGCATTATCGATAAACATATAGTCGGTATTTACATCAGGATATTGTGGCTCCATTTCTTTTGCTATCTGACGCCATAAACGGCTACTAGCCAGTACGTTAGCTTTATCAACAACAGTAAGATGCTTATTGCGCTTTTGGGCAAATTCGAATGCAACCTTCAATATGCGCTCTATCTCATGACGATAATAAATATCGGTATCATAAGCCTTATCGTTATCCTGATATTTCTCTCCGAAATACATACCACCTGTAAGCTCACGGATAACAATGAAATCAGCACCTTTCAGCAATTCATCTTTCAAAGGACTTTTGTGGAGCAAACAATCGAAAGTTGCTACAGGACGCAAATTTGCAAACAGTCCAAGTTTCTTTCTCATTGCCAACAATCCCTGCTCTGGTCTTACCTTTGCAGTTGGGTCATTGTCGAAACGAGGGTCGCCAACAGCTGCAAACAATACGGCATCAGCATCCATACAAGTTTTGAATGTTTCCTCAGGGAATGGATCGCCCACAGCATCAATAGCATGAGCACCACAAAGAGCCTCATTGTATGTGAATTCGTGATTAAACTTCTTTGCTATGGCATCCATAACTGCCACACCCTGCTTCATAATCTCTGGTCCTATACCGTCGCCAGCAAGAACAGCTATATTAAGTTTCATATTCTTAAAATGTTTATTTGTTTATTTTCTATTATTTTTATGGAGCTTTCTTTCTCGTTCCATTCCTCCTTTAAGATTTCAGAATCTTTACGCCTTATAGTTCTCGTCCTCAAAGAGGTTGAGCATTTTGAATGTAGCCTTAATGGCTGCTTCAGTTTGGTCGGCATCAAGACCGCGTGTGCGAATCACCTTGTTGTCATATTGCCAAGTGATGATAGTTTGTACAAGAGCGTCAGTACGACCACCAGGCGGGATAGAGACAGTATAGTTGGATAGTATAGGGAATGTACGGTCGAGCTTTTCTTTATAAATCTTTCTCAAAGCCTTTACAAAAGCATCATACTGACCGTCGCCTGTAGCATCTGCAGCAAACTCCTTACCATTTATCTCAACCTTGATAGAGGCTATAGGTTTCAGTCCGTAGCTTGTGCTAACCATATAGCTTACGAGCTTAACCTTATCTTCTGGAGCGCTATGCTTCAATACGTCTGAAACAATATATGGCAAATCGTCTTGTGTAACAAGCTCTTTGCGGTCACCAAGTTCTGTAATGCGCTTAGTAACTCTCTTTGTTTGCTCAGGCGTAAGCGACAAACCAAGCTCTTCAAGGTTGCGAGCGATATTAGCTTTACCGCTATTTTTACCCAACGCATATTCACGCTTTCTGCCAAATCTTTCTGGTACTAAGTCGTTGCAGTAAAGGTTGTTCTTATTATCGCCATCTGCATGAACACCAGCAACTTGCGTGAATACGTTTTCGCCAACGATAGGAGTGTTTGGAGCTATTGCTATACCTGAATATCCTTCTACCAAATGGCTCAATTCTACAAGTTGGCTCTCATCGATGTTTGTCTTGGCATGATACATGTCTTTAAGAATAACCTGTACGCTAGCCAAAGGAGCATTACCACATCTCTCCCCCATTCCATTTACCGTTACGTGCAATCCCTTGCATCCAGACAGTACAGCAGCCAAAGAGTTTGATACCGCCAAGTCGTAATCGTTGTGAGCATGAAAATCGAAATGAGCTTCGGGATACCTTTTCACCATCTTGCGCATAAACTCCACACATTGAAGCGGATGCAAGATGCCAAGTGTATCTGGCAACAAAAATCGCTTAATAGCTGTCTTGCTTAATACATCGAGTAGCTGGTAGACATATTCCGCAGAATCTTTCATACCATTGCTCCAATCCTCAAGATAAAGGTTTACATCGAAACCTTGTTCTGAGGCGTATTCCACACTATGAAGTATATCCTGAATATGCTCTTCTGGACTTTTATGAAGTTGTTGAGTGCAATGTTTTAACGAACCTTTAGCAAGTAGGTTAATAACCCTTCCTCCACAACTTTTTATCCAGTCTATTGATAATTTGCCGTCTACGAAGCCTAAAACTTCTACCCTATTGAGTTTTCCTACAGACTTTGCGTAGTTACAAATCATGGTTACTGCATCCTTTTCACCCTCCGATACTCTTGCAGAAGCTACCTCTATACGGTCAACGTTGACATCTGAGAGTAGTTTTTTTGCAATCATCATCTTCTCGTGAGGCAGAAACGACACTCCGCTGGTTTGTTCACCATCGCGGAGTGTGCTGTCCATTATCTCGATGAAAGGATGACGCAGACCATCGTGAGTTACTTGTTCTGCTGTTCCCATGCTTCTATCTTATCCTTATTCTGTATCAAATAGTCTATATCATCAAGACCATTCATCAAACAATGCTTCTTGTAAGCATTTATCTCAAACTTCTCGCTCTTGCCTGTTGCAAGGTTTGTTACAGTCTGGTTTGGTAAATCCACCTTCACCTGTGTAGCATGGTCTTTAGCGATAGAATCAAACAATTCTTGCAAGAATGATTCTGAAACCACTACAGGCAACACGAAGTTGTTGAGTTCATTGTTCTTATGAATATCGGCAAAGAAACTGCTGATAACTACTCTAAAGCCATATCCTGCTATAGCCCAAGCTGCATGTTCACGTGAAGAACCAGAACCGAAGTTCTTGCCTGCTACAAGGATTACGCCTGAATAAGAAGGATCGTTAAGCACGAAATCCTTCTTTAGCGAACCATCCTTATTGTATCGCCAATCGCGAAACAAGTTGTCGCCAAATCCCTTTTTGTCAGTTGCTTTAAGGAATCGTGCAGGTATTATCTGGTCGGTGTCTACGTTTTCCAATGGAAGAGGATAACAAGACGATGTTATTATATCAAATTTCTGTTTCATGTTGTTTGTGTAAATTAAATTTTTCGCTTATGAGAATTCCTACATCAACTCTCGTGGGTCTGTTATCACTCCTGTAATGGCAGCAGCTGCTGCTACCAATGGCGAAGCCAAGATGGTACGCGAACCTGGTCCCTGACGACCTTCAAAGTTACGGTTGCTAGTAGAAACGCTATACTTACCTGCAGGAATCTTATCATCGTTCATTGCCAAGCAAGCAGAACATCCAGGCTGGCGTATGGCGAAGCCTGCCTCTTCCAAAACCTTGTCCAATCCTTCTTCTCTAATCTGCTTATCTACAAGCCATGATCCAGGCACAAGCCATGCTGTGATGTTATCAGCTTTCTTCTTACCCTTTACTATGCTTGCGAAAGCACGAAAATCTTCTATTCTTCCATTTGTACATGCACCAAGGAATACATAATCAACCTTATGTCCTGCAAGTTTCTCGCCAGGCTTAAATCCCATGTAGTCAAGACTCTTTAAGAAGCTTGCCTTACCATTTTCATCGATTTCATCGAGTGTAGGTACAGAGCCTGTTATGCCAATTCCCATACCAGGGTTTGTTCCGTATGTAATGCGAGGTTCGATATCTGCACCATCAAAGTTCAGTTCCTTATCGAATACGGCATCATCGCCACTCTTCAAAGTCTTCCAATATTCTACGGCCTTATCCCAATCAGCACCCTTAGGAGCATATTCTCTACCTTTGATATATTCGAATGTAGTTTCATCAGGAGCAACGAAACCGCCACGAGCACCCATCTCGATAGACAAGTTGCAAAGTGTTAAGCGACCTTCCATCGACATGTCGCGAACCACCTGACCTGCATATTCTACGAAATATCCTGTAGCACCACTTGTGGTGATTTTCGACATAAGATATAGTGCCACATCCTTTGCAGTAACACCTTTACCAAGTTTGCCATTTATATTGATTCTCATAGACTTAGGCTTCTGCTGCAAGATGCATTGGCTTGCCATTACCATCTCAACTTCCGAAGTTCCAATACCGAAAGCCACAGCACCCATAGCACCATGAGTAGAGGTGTGAGAGTCGCCGCAAACAATTGTCATTCCAGGCAACGACAATCCCTTTTCTGGTCCAACAACATGGATGATACCATTGTCCTTTGAGAACATCTTAAACTCGGTAAGACCAAACTCTTCGCAGTTTTTGTCCAAGGCGTCAAGTTGCTTCTTTGAAACAGGGTCTTCAACAGGCTTATCCTGATCGTGAGTTGGAGTGTTATGGTCGGGCATGCAATAAATTTTATCTGGACGGAAACATTTCAGTCCGCGTTGGCGCATACCGTCGAAAGCCTGAGGTGATGTTACCTCATGGCAATAGAGTCTGTCGATGTAAAGTTGTGTGGGACCGTCGTCTACCATCTGTACTACGTGCTTATCCCAGATTTTGTCAAATAGTGTGTTCATGCTTTTATTTCTTAAATCCTGATATCTTTATTTTCTAAATTTGTTAATACAATCTATGTAAGCCTCTATCGAAGCTGTTACGATGTCGGTATTTGCTCCGAAGCCGTAGTATACGTTGCCATCGTATTCCACCTGCATGTGTACCTTACCCACATCATCAGAGCCCTTGGAGATAGCTTGAATAGTGAACTCCTTTAGTACCATATGCTTTTGGATAATCTTCTTAAGCGCCTTGATAGCAGCATCCACAGGACCATTGCCAGAACTTGCCTCCTCAAACTTCTGACCGCTGATATCCAATCCTATGCTTGCTACACTCTTGCATCCCATACCTGTTGTAACCTGCAAGAAGTCGAGCTTCACGGCATGAGCCTCTGCCCTATCGGCACCAGCCAACATCAATACGTCATCATCGGTAATCTCTTTCTTTTTATCTGCCAAGAGCAAGAATTGCTTGTATATCTTGTCGAGTTTCTCTTCATCTTCGATATCGCAACCATTTACATGTAAACGATATTTCAATGCTGCTCTACCCGAGCGTGCTGTCAAAACAATAGCGTTGTCGTCCAATCCCACATCCTTAGGATCCATAATTTCGTATGTCTGTACATTCTTCAATACGCCATCCTGATGGATGCCGCTTGAATGAGCGAAAGCATTTCTTCCTACAATTGCCTTATTTGGCTGTACAGGCATATTCATCAAGCTTGATACCATGCGAGAAGTAGGATAAATCTTCTGAGTATTGATATTTGTGTCGATATCTATATTTTTGTGACATCTCAATATCATAGCAATTTCTTCAAGCGATGTGTTGCCTGCTCGTTCGCCAATACCATTGATAGTTACTTCTACCTGTCGAGCGCCATTCAACACACCTTGAAGAGTGTTGGCAGTAGCCATACCAAGGTCGTTATGGCAATGAGTAGATATAATGGCTTTATCGACGCCATCTACATGCTCCATCAAATATTTTATCTTTGCGCCATATTCGTCTGGCAAACAATATCCTGTGGTATCAGGAATATTCACTACTGTAGCTCCTGCCTTTATAACAGCCTCTACCACACGAGCCAAATATTCGTTGTCTGTACGTCCTGCATCTTCGGCATAGAATTCTACATCCTCCACATATTTCTTGGCATAAGCAACAGCTCTTACTGCACGTTCAATAATTTCTTCTCGAGTGCTATTAAACTTATATTTGATATGACTATCGCTAGTACCGATACCTGTATGAATACGCTTATGCTTAGCATATTCCAAAGCTTGAGCGGCCACGTCGATATCCTTTTCTACCGCACGAGTTAGGGCACAGATAGTAGGCCATGTTACAGCCTTTGAAATCTCAATCACAGAATTGAAGTCACCTGGCGAAGAAATAGGAAATCCTGCCTCTATCACGTCTACTCCCAACTGCTCCAATTGCTTTGCCACTTGAATTTTCTCTACGGTATTCAATTGGCAACCTGGCACTTGTTCGCCGTCTCTCAGGGTGGTGTCGAAAATGAAAAGTCTGTCGCTCATGTCTTTTATGTTTTTTAAGTGGTTATTATTCTTTTATTGATTCCGTAATTCGAAAGTTTACGATATTCGAGTTTTAGAATACGAAAAAAGCCTTTCTTACTCCGGTCGGAAGTAGAAAGGCTTTATTTTTCTGTATACTATCATACATACAAGCACACCTTATTACCTCCGACCATAGGAAATAGTCGAATTCGAATAATAAGGGCGATTAGATTGTATGTAATTGCTTTCATATCGTTGTTGTTTTTATATTTCTTCTTACCAATTATAACCTAAACCATATAGATTTGATTAAATTGTTATTGTTTAATGAGCGCAAAGTTATACATTATAGTTTAAACCTGCAAATATTTTGCTATATTTTTATCTATATCACTTACATTTTATCTCTATTATACGCAAAAACACGACATTTAATCATATAAATGCCGTGTTTCTATCATTTTATTCGTGATACATAGATATGTTTATCAGAATGCCAAACCTTCTATAGGTGGACCACCAGCTCCAAAAGGATCGTCTTCATTCATCTTGCTACCAAGAATTTCGCCTCCACCCATTTCTGGCATATCGGTAGTCATAGCGGCTTGTCCTTCCTCAGGATTGGCAAATCTTGTATATTTACCGATAAATGTCAGTAGCACATCGCCTGTTGCACCCTTACGATGCTTTGCAATGATAATCTGTGCCATACCATGCAGGTCGTTTCCCTTTTCATCTTGGAAAATGTGATAGTATTCTGGGCGATGCACAAACATAATCATATCGGCATCCTGCTCAATGGCTCCCGATTCACGGAGGTCACTCATCTGCGGACGTTTACCTTCCAATCCCTCACGTCCTTCAACTGTACGGTTCAACTGAGATAGAGCTATGATAGGAATATTCAGCTCTTTAGCCAATCCCTTGAGCGAACGAGATATCGTAGACACCTCTTCTTGTCGGCTGTTAAACTTCATACCCGTAGCATTCATCAGCTGCAAATAGTCGATCATTATTATCTGTACCTTTTTCTCCTTAACAAGTCGTCGAGCCTTTGTTCGCAACTCGAATACCGACAAGCCTGGTGTATCGTCTACATATAATGGTGCACCAGTCATCCTTCTAAGGTTCTTGTCGAGTCGTGACCATTCGTCGTTGCTCAGTTGACCATTCAAAATTTTCTTACCTTCCACCTCGCACACGTTGGAAATCAAACGATTCACCAACTGTACGTTGCTCATTTCAAGCGAGAAGAATGCTACAGGAATCTTTTGGTCAATAGCAATATTCTTGGCTAACGACAAGGCAAAAGCTGTTTTACCCATGGCAGGACGTCCTGCAAGAATAACCAAGTCGGAAGGTTGCCAACCGCTAGTCATATCATCCAACTTGTTGTAGCCTGTAGGAATACCTGTCAAACCATCCGAATTAGCTGAAGCCTTTTTCAATACCTCCATAGCCTGACTAATCACAGGGTCAATCTGTGTATAGTCTTGCTTCATATTGCGTTGTGATATCTCGAATAGCTTACCTTGTGCCTCTTGCATCAACTCCTCTACGTCGACCGTAGGGTCGAAGGCTTCGGTTTCAATCTTGCTTGAAAACGAGATAAGCTGTCGTGCCAAATATTTCTGCTGTAATATCTTTGCATGATATTCGATATGAGCCGAAGAAGCAACAAGTGAACTAAGCTCGATGACATAAGGACTTCCTCCTACTTCCTCAAGAGTTCCTTCTCGTGCTAGTTCCTCCGTTACTGTCATGATATCCACAGGGTTCTCGTTCATATTCAAAACCCTTATGGCATTGTATATCTTTTGATGACGAGGCTCGTAGAAAGTTTCAGGCACCAACATCTCGCTGACGATAGAAAAAGCATCTTTATCTATCATCAACGCTCCCAATACCACCTTCTCCAAGTCTATAGCTTGTGGCTGTAAGTGACCGTAGGTATTGTCTATCACGGGCGAACTCTTCTTTCTGCCATAACTGGCTCTACTATTTTCTGCCATTTAATCTCTCTATATATAATAAGGTGTACATCCTATGTGTTGATATTTGTGCAAAATTACAAAAAATATCTATTAATCATTTGTCGTCACATGATTTTTTGCTATTTTTGCATTATCATAAATTAAAAAACTACCTGCGATATGATAAATTTCCCATGCGCCAAGATAAACCTTGGACTTAACATTACATCCCGACGTGAGGATGGCTACCATAATCTTGAAACAGTATTCTACCCTATTCCTATCACCGACGCACTAGAGATAAAACTCATGAGTGATAAATTCCCATGCCCTACAGGCTGCGACCTTAAGGTGTCTGGAAATGCAGTGGAATGCAATGAGGCCGACAACTTGGTAGTAAAGGCATATAATATATTGGCTGCCGACTTCAATATTCCACGCATCCATGCCCACCTCTTTAAGCGTATACCTTCGCAAGCTGGAATGGGTGGCGGAAGTAGCGATGCTGCTTATATGATTCGATTGCTTGATGAGAGATTCCGCCTTAACATCGGCAATGCTGAGATGGAACGATATGCTGCTCGCTTGGGTGCCGACTGCGCATTCTTTATAACCGCAGAACCTTCTTTTGCTTCAGGCATTGGCAATATTCTTGAACCTGTAGAAGGTCCACAACAAGCTCTTGAGGGATGTTATATCGTTGTGGTAAAGCCTGATGTTGCCGTTTCTACTCGCGATGCATACTCAAAGATTACACCTCGCCAACCACAGAAATGTTGCCGCGATATAGTACGCCAACCTATCGAAACATGGCGCAACGAACTTGTCAACGATTTCGAACAACCAGTCTTCGCTCTCTATCCACAGCTTGCTGAAATAAAAGAAAAACTTTATTCTCTTGGAGCCGTATTTGCTTTGATGAGTGGAAGTGGTAGCGCCCTATTCGGAATATTCCGTCATAACCCAGAAGGCATTGATGCAGCATTCCCTGATTGTGCAACATTCATAGAGAGACTATAGTCATGGCAGATAATTCAAAAGAACTATTTCCTGTTGTCGATACCGAGGGTAAAGTTCTCGGCTCTATCACTCGTGGCCAAGCCCATGGTGGTAGTATGGTGTTGCATCCAGTGGTTCATCTACATCTATTCAATTCTGCAGGTGATCTGTATCTTCAGCAACGTCCATTATGGAAAGACATCCAGCCTGGCAAATGGGATACTGCTTGCGGAGGACATGTTGACTATGGCGAAGATATACCATCAGCCCTGCGTCGCGAAGTAAGGGAAGAACTTGGTATTACCGACTTCAAGCCTCGCTTCCTTGGTCGCTACGTCTTTGAGAGTAGTCGCGAGCGGGAACTAGTTCACGTGCATACTACAACCTACGACCTTCCTGTCTGTCCCTCAGATAGCGAACTTGCAGGTGGTCGCTTTTGGAGTCGTGAAGAGATTTTATCAAATATCGGACGCAACATCTTCACCCCAAATTTTGAAAGTGAATATCAACGCTTCTTTCTTAACTCTTCTAACGCATCGCTTTAATATGAATTAGAGTTATTAGAAATTTATACAAATAAAAGCGCCTTGCAAAGACGAAAGCATTAAAAAATATAGTGCATTTCGCTTGCAAGGCGCTTATATATTATAATGTAATCATGTGATTACAAAATCTGCTTGTAAAGAGCAACAATATCGTCGCGAGTAACTTCACGTGGGTTACCAGGAGTACATACGTCTACAATTGCCTGATCAGCCAAAGCGTCGATATCCTTTTCTGTTATACCCAATTCTGAAAGATGAGTAGGAATACCAACCAAGCGGCTGAGGTTATCGATTTCTGCGCATGCAGCATCAGCAGCTTCCTGCTGTGTCATACCATCTTTGTATACGCCCAAAGCCTTAGCTATGTCTACATACTTAGGCAAAGCTGCAGGAGCATTAAACTTCATTACTGTAGGCAACAACATAGCGCAAGCTACACCATGAGGAATATCGTGGAGAGCACTCAAAGGATGAGCCATACCATGGTCTACACCCAAACCAACATTCGAGAATGCCATACCTGCAACATACTGAGCCACAGCCATACCATCACGACCTACAGGGTTTGTAGGTTCGTTAACTGCAATAGGCAAATATTTATGAATCATCTCGATAGCCTTGATTTCAAACATATCGCTAAGTTCCCAAGCACCCTTGGTGATGAGTCCTTCGATAGCATGAGTCATGGCATCCATACCTGTAGAGGCGGTAAGACTCTTAGGTAGAGAATACATAAGTTCAGCATCGATGATGGCAACGGCAGGAATGTCGTTAGGGTCTACGCAAACCATCTTCTTCTGCTTTTCTTCGTCGATGATTACGTAGTTGATAGTTGTTTCGGCAGCAGTACCTGCAGTTGTAGGAAGAGCAATTATAGGCACAGTCTTCTTCTTAGTGTCAGCAACACCTTCGAGTGAGATGACGTCAGAGAATTCAGGGTTGTTGCAGATAATACCAATACCCTTGGCAGTATCCATAGACGAACCACCACCGATAGCGATGATGAAGTCTGCTTCAGCTTTCTTGCAAGCCTCTACACCCATCTTCACATTTGTAACTGTTGGGTTTGGCTTTACTTCGTCGTAGATTTCATAAGGAATGGCAGCCTCGTCCAATACATCGAGCACCATCTTAGCAACGCCAAATTTCATCAATCCTTTGTCTGTTACTACTAGAGCCTTCTTATAGCCAAGTCTTGCTACTACTCCTGGCAACTCTTTACGAGCGCCTGGTCCGAAATAAGATACTTCGTTCAGAATAAATCTGTTTACCATAATAATTTAGTTTTAGTTATTTAGTTAATAATATTGGGGTTTCTCTACAGTTTGTCGTCGGTTTCAATATCGAGTAATATCTGTAAATCAGATTTCGATATATTGAAAGTCTTCGAAGGATTTTCAAGAATGTATGGTTCGTAGAATTTCTCGTCGGACTTTGCTGATATTCTTGCACATATAGCTTTCGTAGCCTTGGTCCACTCCCCTTTGCTTCCATAGCAGAATGCCAATGCTCCGTTGTCTAAATGATTATTTGCTCCCATAGTTTGTAAAGCAACATAATTAGAAATAGCTTGGTCGGTCTTACCCTGAAGAACCAAACCTAGAGCCAATGCACGTATCACCTCTGCATTATCAGTAAACTCAAACGACAATCGATAAAGGTTGCTTACAGCCTTGTCAATATCACCAATTCGTAATAGCGACAAGCAATAATACACCTGATGCTTCATAGCCTTTTCGCCATGAGTATTTATCAATGCATCATATAGCTTGGCTGCCGATACATAGTTTTCTGACCTAAAGGCTGTCAAGGCAGCACCTTTCAAAGCTTTTATGTTAGCTGCTTCCTTTTGGTATACCTTATAATAAAATGTATATGCTTTGATATTGTCGCCACGTTTCATGTAGATATATGCCAACAACATGCAGTCAGCATCGTTGTTAATATCGAAAAATGATAGCATAAGTGGCAAGGCATTATCACCACGCTTAACAAGGAATTTCACGAGTGTGCGTAATTCGTCGGGCATATACCGTGCAAATGGTTCTTCTCCTAAGAATTTTGAATGTCGTGAAAATATATTGTCAAAGCTATTCTTCTGTGGATAAAGCATGAAGAAGCGATACAAATCCTGAAGATACAATCGGCGTATTTCGGCAGCATTATTCTTGTTTTCCATAAGCTTGCTTCCGATAATTTCTCCAGGAACAGCATCCTTGATATTCTCAGGCAACTTCGAGAATATCGACGACATACTCAATACAAGCGAGTATTTATCGTTATCGCAGAATGAGTTGCTAGCAAAAAGCATTTTTAGCAACGAAGACTCCTTGATTTCTTGCGAAATATTACCGAAGGCAGGATGGTTAATATTGAATGGTGCAAACCAATTAGACATGGTGTAGAAAAAAGCATATCGCTTCATCTGCTTAAAGCCTCCGAAATAAATATCGGCGCCTGCTTTCTGCATGTCCACCATCTTGCGCATTGATTGTTCCAATTCATCCATTTTGCGGTCGGTAGCATCAGGATTAAGGATATCTTCCATAGGGTCGTCTTCCTTTTCTATGATGCCCGTCTTGGTAATGTCGACAGGACGGTTTTTCATTATCTCAGGAAATATGTTGCGCTCCAAATATTCGTTGTCCTTTTCAGCATTATTGCAGAATACTACTTGGATAGCAGTTTCAAGGATTTCATCGCGCACACTCTCCTCTTTCAACATCTCTTCCACCAGTTTATCAACCTCGTGTAAATAAAGTTTGCATTCTATAACAGCAAACACAAAGCCCACGAGACCACGCTGGCGCAATGATTCGTCTTGAGCCTGTTTATAAATAGAAGCAAGAACGCGTACCTTGTTGAAGTCTGATGAAAGAAGTGTAGCCAAAGTTATGGCAGAAGTAAGCCATTGAGCATCCTGAATGTCGATAGTTGGTGATAGCAATACTTTAGCTATATCGTCTGCTTTCGACTTGCTCCATGAACCACCCGTAACGATAGCGCTAAACAGACGGTCCATGTACGAATAGTGTTTGTTATATATAGAAGCCAACGAATTGTTTGCATTTGTAGCATCGTTGTTGCCATCAATATCAAACGAAGCAAAGGCTACATCTTGAACGTATGTCTCCAGTTCCGATAATATCTCAGCAGCATCCACATTTATCTTTCTACCTTTATTATATAGTTCAGTAAATGTCGAATCATTCTTTATCTTTACCATAAGCGCTGCGTCGGCAGCAATACGCTTTACATGCAATAGCATGTCTGTATACATGCTTTGTCGCATCTTGTCGTCGTAGCCGTTACGCATATAGTTTTTCATGAGCTGATAGTTAGAGTTAATAGTTTCCAACTCCTCATTAAAGCCTGAGTATGGCTCAGCTTCGAAATACTTGTGAAGCGTTTCTATACACAAGCCAAGTGTCATGTTGCCTAATGCTTCTGGAGCAAACGTCTTATTGCTATCTCCTTGATTCATATTACTTTGCGTGCTTATAGTTAAGTTTAGGTAAAGCCTTGATAGTTTTATTGTCGGCTTCAGTATATTTCTTTATCACGTCCGCATAGCTGCTTATACCATATTTATTTATCGAGTCGCAAGCCTCGTTGTATGCTTTTACAAACGATTTCAATTGTTGTTTTCTGCGATTATCTTCCATAGCCTTTTTGCGGAAAGCTATCACGCCAACATGTGTTCGCAAGAATGCGCTATCGGCAATCTCCTTGTGGTTATGGAGTAAGGCCGTTGTAGCTTGAGGTTGTGGTAAAAGCATTGCATCCATCTCGTTGTTCAACAACATTTTTAGTCGCAACTTCACATCGTTGATTTGAATTTTATAGATACCTTCTTTTACTTTAGCCTTAGCTATTGCTACGTCTGCAAGCGAGTCGGTAGCCGAAAAACGAGTCATAGCAATCATCTTATCTGCCAATTGCTCAAACTTCTTGATACGTTGTGTTTTGTTTGTGATGAATTTCCATCCAAGGTTAGTTTCTGCAACATACTTCAACTGGCACTCCTTAGCTTCCAGCTTTGAAGCGCGAACACGTTCTGTAGCAGCACCCTCTATATATCCTCCAGCCAACAGGGTGTCGAGGTCGAGATGTGAATTGCGCAATCTTAGGTTCACCTGCAGGCTGTCATGGTCAAACATTCCACGCTCTTTAGCTACGAATATAGGTAGACAGTCCATAGTTGGTGTTACGCCTACTTTCAATGCCAACGAGTCTTGGTAGCGAAGCTCCATGCGCTGTTTGTACGACAGGCGTTGCTTTTCTTGGCTTGTTTCATCACACGATGTAGCCAAATTCAGTATGGCTATCATAGTTGCTATATATATAATGTATCTTTTCATGAATTGTTTCTTATTCTATGCAAAAATAAGCATTTATTTTGTAACAAAAAAAAATATTAGTAATTTTGTGGCATTATGGCAAAAGATAAGACTGTTTATGTATGTTCCAACTGCGGACAGGAGTCGGCAAAATGGATAGGTAAATGTCCGTCTTGTGGACAATGGAACACCTTTAAGGAACTTCGAGTATCTGCCGATACTGGTAGCTTGGCTGCTCGTAATGCTGCTGTCGATATGCATCGTGCTATGTCGCATAGTGGTGCTAAGCCTATGTTCCTAAAAGATATATCTTCGCAAGACGAGCCGCGTATTGATATGCACGACAACGAGCTTAACCGTGTGCTTGGAGGTGGACTCGTACGTGGAAGCATAGTCTTGCTTGGTGGCGAGCCTGGTATTGGTAAAAGTACGCTCACATTGCAGACTGTGCTCAATATGCCCGACCGTCGCATACTCTATGTGAGCGGTGAGGAGAGTGCACATCAACTAAAGATGCGTGCTATGAGAATCAACCCAGATGCTGCCGACAACGTCATGATTCTTTGTGAAACATCTCTTGAAGATATCTTTAAACATATTGCCGAGGTGAAGCCTGAATTTGTTGTTGTCGACTCCATACAAACCATTTCTACAGCCGATGTAGATAGTTCTCCTGGTAGTGTCACTCAGGTCAGAGAGTGTGCTTCTGCCCTACTCCGCTTTGCCAAAACAAGTGGGGTGCCAGTGCTTCTTATTGGTCATATAAATAAGGAAGGAACTATAGCTGGTCCAAAGATTCTTGAACATATCGTTGATACAGTTATCCAGTTTGAGGGTGACAACCATTATATGTATCGCATACTGCGCTCTACCAAAAATCGTTTCGGTAGTACAGCAGAACTTGGAATCTATGAGATGCATCAGCAGGGATTGCGTCAGGTGGCAAATCCTTCAGAACTGCTCTTGTCGCAAGACCATAACGGACTTTCAGGTATTGCCATAAGTTCAGCTATTGAGGGTGTGCGACCATTTCTAGTTGAAACTCAAGCTTTAGTATCGTCGGCAGCTTATGGAACTCCACAACGTTCAGCCACAGGTTTCGATCAGCGACGACTAAATATGCTCCTTGCTGTTCTCGAAAAGCGCGTAGGCTTTAAGCTTATGCAGAAGGATGTCTTTGTAAATATCGCTGGTGGTTTGCGAGTTACAGATCTCGCCATGGATCTTAGTGTTATTGCTGCCGTACTATCAAGCAACGTTGATACTGCTATTGAAACAGGATGGTGTATGGCTGGCGAAGTAGGATTAAGTGGCGAAGTGCGCCCTGTGAGTCGCATTGTTCAACGAATAGCCGAAGCTCAGAAACTCGGTTTTACAGATATGATAGTACCATCTCATAACATGCAGGGTCTTGATACCTCGAAATTCAAAATCTCTCTACATTCTGTACGTAAGGTTGAAGAGGCGCTTCGATATCTCTTCGGATAATAAACAAACTAAAATAATAAGAAACAATAATATGAAAACTTCTGTAATCATTGTGAGTGGCGGAATGGATTCCATCACACTGCTCTACGACAAGAAAGACGAAATAGCATTAGGAATATCATTCGACTATGGTAGTAACCACAATGCTCGTGAAATTCCTTTTGCTAAGATGCATTGCGAACGTTTGGGTATTGAGCATATCATCATACCTCTCGACTTCATGCATCAATATTTCAAGAGTTCGTTGCTTCAAGGTGCCGATGCCATACCTGAAGGTCATTATGCCGACGCAAATATGAAGTCTACGGTTGTGCCTTTCCGTAATGGTATCATGCTTGCTATAGCTGTAGGAATAGCCGAAAGTCGAAACCTTACAAAGGTGCTTATTGCAAACCATGGCGGCGACCATACTATATATCCTGACTGCCGTCCAGAATTTATTTCTGCCATTGATGCTGCTGCCTCGGCAGGAACATATGTCAATGTTAAGGTTTGTGCACCATATACCAATATCACCAAGACCGACATCGCCGCCATAGGCAAACGTCTTGGCATCGATTATACCGAAACATGGAGTTGCTATAAAGGTGACGAAAAGCATTGTGGCAAATGTGGCACATGTGTAGAGCGTAAAGAGGCTCTTAAGGGAGCAGGAATAGAAGACAACACAGAATACGAAGAATAACTATATTTTTAATACTCATCTCGTAAGTTCGAGGTGAGTATTTTTTCTAAAAATATATGGAAAAAATGATATAGGCTTCGATGCCCAACGAAGCAGGCTTCATTTTTTAGGGTGTTTTATTTAAAATAGTTTTTGCTCAATATAATTGGATTTTTAATAAAACAATTGGTTCTACTAAATTGTTGTTGGCTGAAAGTGCTTACTTACGTTTACGTTTGCTCACTCTTGTATATAAATCTTGTAGCGAAGCTGGTGAAACACCAAGCTGAATAAGCTTCTTTAGATCGGCTTTGGCATCTGGCCACAAACCAAGTTTCGCTCTCAAGTCAGCTCGCATCATTAGATAGTCCGCATTTTCAGGGTCTAAATTAATAGCCTTGGTGATGTCGTATTCTGCAACAGAATACATCTTGCGATCTTTCTCCATATTAGCGCGAGCAGCAAAAACCACAGCGCTATCTGGAAATTGCGAAGCAAGATGGTTCATCATATCCATGGCCTCTGTATAATGTTTGCTTTTGTGGTTAAGAAGAGCAAGACCAAGTTGAGCTTGATAATTGCCTGGTACAATACTTAAAAGATTCTCATAGTCAAGGCGAGCAAAATTAAATCTATTTAATCGCTCGTTGGCATAAGCACGAAAATATAGAGCAGCTATATTTGCAGGCTCTTTAGCAAGTACTATGTCATAAGAATCCTTAGCATATTGCCATTGCTCGAGTTCTATATTCCATGCTGCTTTTTTTAGCAGCAAGTCTACAGAATCAGGATGATACGTCAATACTTCTGCAGCAACTTTCAGACTGTCACGCAATGGATTAGCTTCTTGGGCTTCAATAAAAGATGGAAGTCCTATACATAGCAATATACTAACTAAAAAATTCTTATTCATAAGCAATTTATTCTCATTTCATCTTTGTTCTGGTTTTATGTGGCAAACAAAAATTATCTTACCGTGATGTGGAAGCAACCCTGCTTTACTTCATACTTAATCCAACAACGATTAGCCTCTCGCATATCTTGCAACACTTCACTAAACACCCATTTCAACGTGTCATTTCTTACAGCTCGACGTTGTTCGCCAGGAGCCTCTACAGTCTTATACCTATTATAACATATGTCGAAAGTAGTGGCATAAAGATGGCAACTATTCTCTGTTGCATTGCTATTGCGTTGGCGAAGACGAGCTACATCGTCAGTAGTACGAAGTACGCTTGTTACAATAATCTTGTGTAAAGGAATGCCCTTACATTGTAGGCTATCAAAGAAGTTGCGACCAATATCCTGTAGCAAAATCGATGCTCGAGGTACAAGGTAAGGAATACTATTGTTGAGCTTGTCTACATGGAAAAATGGATTAGAGCCAATATAAACAAGTTCTGCCTTGCGCTTTTCTGCATCAGTACGATTACGTACAGGTTTTACTCCCCATTTTTTTGCAGAAACCAACTGTACATCATTTTGGTCAGGGAATGTATTCTGAAATCCCGGTACACTCCATATTTTATTCTTTGTAAGAGAACCATCAGAGGCAAAAAACCTCGATTTTATCGAATGAGCGACAAAGCTATTGGCTTGATTGTCAATTAAATCGTTATTAGCGCTATCTTTGGTTGTGCTGTCTATGGATGTTTGTTTCGATGTAATGGCTGAGTTCTCGTCCATGTTGCCTGCTACACTTGGAAATACACATCTTACCAGAGCAAGTGAAATGGTGGTAGCAATAAAACTTTGGAGGTATGCTGATTTCGATATTTTCATTTTCAATATTTGTTTTTTCGACATGCAAAGATAATACAAGAATATGTAATTTCAAAAGAATTAAAAAGAAAATAAACAGTTTTTATAATAAGATAATCAGAGTTATACTCTTATAGATAGAAATATTTGATGCTTTATTTTGTGTTTCGCAATTAAAGTTGTAATTTTGCAGCGTTTAACAAATTAAATAATAAGAATAAGACTTTGATAGAGAAACATATTGTACTCGAAGACATAGATCCGATAATGTTCTATGGTGTAGGCAACTGTCATTTGCAGATGGTGAAATCGTTATTTCCTAAGCTAAGGATAATGGCTCGTGGCAACGTTTTGCGAGTTCTTGGTGACGAAGAGGAAATAGCTAAGATTGAGGAAGATGTGGAGTCTATGCGTAAGCATCTGTTGACCCACAATACAATATCTGAGGAAGATATACTCGATATCGTTAAAGGGCGAAAAACTGCTTCTGAAAGCTCGAAAGGAGTAATCGTGTATAGCATGTCAGGTCGCCCTATAAAAAGTAAATCTGAAAACCAGCAGAAGCTTATCGATGCCTATTACGAAAACGATATGATATTTGCAGTAGGTCCTGCCGGAACAGGTAAAACCTATCTTAGCATCGCACTTGCTGTAAAGGCTTTGAAGGAAAAGACCGCGAAGAAGATTATTCTCTGTCGTCCTGCTGTTGAGGCTGGAGAGAAGTTAGGATTCCTTCCTGGCGATATCAAAGATAAGATAGATCCGTATCTACAACCTCTCTATGATGCCCTTGAAGATATGCTCCCAGGAGTTAAACTTCAGGATATGATGGAGAAACGAATAATTCAGATTTGCCCATTGGCATTTATGCGTGGACGCACTTTGAGCGACGCCATAGTAATTCTCGATGAGGCACAAAACACCACCCCAGCCCAGTTGCGCATGTTCTTAACCCGTATGGGATGGAACACCAAAATGATGATAACAGGTGACCTTACTCAGGTAGACTTGCCAAAACAATCGAAATGCGGACTGCGCGAGGCGTTATCAATATTGAAAAACACAGAAGGTATAGCGATGGTATACTTCAATCAGAAGGATATTGTGAGACACAAACTCGTGACTCGTATCGTAAATGCCTACGACGCTTATGATAAAGCAACTTTAAAAAAAGATAACAGAGATGAAAGCATTAACAACGACTGATTTCCATTTCGATGGACAGAAGAGTGTTTATCACGGCAAAGTTCGTGACGTTTACAACATCAACGATGACATTATGGTGATGGTGGCCACAGACCGTATTTCTGCGTTTGATGTTATTTTGCCAAAGGGTATTCCTTTCAAAGGTCAGGTATTGAACCAGATTGCTGCTAAGTTCCTTGACGCAACAGCAGACATCTGTCCTAACTGGAAGCTTGCTACTCCAGACCCTATGGTGACAGTTGGATTGAAATGCGAAGGTTTTCGCGTAGAAATGATTATCCGTGGTATCCTTACAGGTTCAGCATGGCGCGACTACAAGAATGGTTGTCGTGAGATTTGTGGTGTAAAGCTTCCTGAGGGAATGAAGGAAAATCAGCGTTTCCCAGAGCCTATTATCACTCCTACTACAAAGGCTGATGAGGGTCACGACCTCAACATCTCTAAAGAAGAAATTATTGCTCAGGGTATAGTTAGCGCAGAAGACTATGCTGTAATGGAAGACTACACACGCAAGCTTTTTGCTCGTGGTCAGGAAATTGCAGCAAAGCACGGTCTTATTCTCGTAGATACTAAATATGAGTTTGGTAAGCGTGATGGTAAGGTTTATCTTATTGACGAAATCCACACTCCTGACTCAAGCCGCTATTTCTATGCAGATGGCTATGAGGAAAAGTTTGCAAAGGGTGAACCACAGAAGCAACTTTCTAAGGAGTTTGTACGTCAATGGCTTATCGAACACAACTTCATGAACGAACCTGAACAGACTATGCCGGAGATTACTGATGAATATGCAGAAAGCGTGAGTGAGAGATACATCGAACTTTACGAGCATATCACAGGTGAGAAGTTTGATAAGGCTCTCGAAGACGGCGATATCGCAGCTCGTATCGAAAAGAATGTCAGCGAGTTTCTTGCTACTCGCTAAAGATAATAATGAGGGGTTGTGGGAGTAAATAAATGTTTGCTCTCATTACCCCTTTATTGCTATAATATGTATAAACAGGAAGAAATAAAACCCTACGACGGACAAGGGGATAAAGGCAAGTTGGTGGAGAAAATGTTCGATAACATCGCACCTACTTACGACACTTTGAATCATCGTCTATCGTTCGATATTGACAAGGGATGGCGCAAAAAGGCTATCAAGCAGATTGCCAAATGGAATCCGCAACATATTCTTGATATTGCTACCGGAACAGGCGACTTTGCTATTCAAGCAGCCAAGATGCTTAAGCCAAAGCAAATAATTGGTGCCGACCTATCGGAAGGCATGATGAATATCGGACGCCAAAAGGTAGAGGCTCAGCAGCTGTCGGATGTAATCAGTTTCCAACGCGAAGATTGCATGAAGATGTCGTTTGCTGAAAATACCTTTGATGCCGTGACTGCAGCCTTTGGTATTCGCAACTTTGGCAACTTGGATCAAGGATTAAAAGAAATGTGCAGAGTGCTGAAGCCTGGCGGACATTTAAGTATCGTTGAACTTACACGTCCTGTGTCGTTTCCTATGCGACAGCTATTTGCTATCTACTCTCATACCATTCTGCCTGTTTACGGCAAACTTGTCTCTAACGACAATGATGCCTATAGCTATCTCACAGCCACTATCGAAGCCTTTCCACAGGGCGAGCAGATGGTGGAAACTTTTCACAAAGCAGGCTTCAAAAAAGCCTCATTCAAGCGACTCACCTTCGGCATCTGCACTATGTATCTTGCCGAGAAATAAATCGTTAATATATGGACAAATACGGACTTATCGGTTATCCTCTTGTTCATTCTTTCTCTAAGGGATATTTCAACGAGAAATTCCAAAACGAAGGAATCGACGCAGAGTATGTGAATTTCGAGATTCCATCGATAGAAAATCTGATGGAGGTTGTTGACGCCACCCCTGAACTGAAGGGGCTGAATGTCACCATCCCTTATAAGGAGAAGGTGATAAGTTATCTTGATGCGATAAGTCCTGAAGCAAGGGCTATCGGAGCAGTAAACGTGATACGTGTTACTCACAAGGGTAACGACGTAGAACTTAAAGGTTTCAATAGTGATGTGATTGGTTTTACCCAAAGCATTGAGCCGCTATTGGAAAAATGTCATAAGAAGGCCCTAATACTTGGTACTGGAGGTGCCAGCAAAGCTATAAATTATGGACTCAAGTCTTTAGGATTAGAGACTATGTTTGTGAGCCGTCGCGAAGTGGAAGGAACTATCCAATATGAAAAGCTGACTCCTCAGATTATTAAGGAGTACAACGTGATAGTAAACTGCACCCCATGTGGTATGTATCCTCATACCGATGAATGTCCAAATCTTCCTTACGAAGCTATGGATAGCCACACCCTACTCTATGACCTCATCTATAATCCAGACGAGACCTTGTTCTTGAAAAAAGGCAAGGCTCAAGGAGCAATAGTAAAGAATGGTCTTGAGATGTTACTGCTTCAAGCTTTTGTTAGCTGGACATTCTGGAATTCAAAGGATTAAGTGCCCCCTCATAAAGGATTGCTCATTATAGCAGTTCTTACGATAAAATTGATAATAATAAACAATTAAATAATACACAACATCACTCCATGAACAATAGGTATATGATGCGTGGCGTTAGCGCTGCAAAAGAAGATGTTCATAACGCTATTAAAAACATCGACAAAGGTTTGTATCCACAAGCTTTCTGTAAGATTATTCCCGACGTATTGGGTGGCGACCCAGATTATTGCAATATCATGCACGCTGATGGAGCTGGCACTAAGTCGAGCTTGGCATACATGTATTGGAAAGAAACTGGCGACCTAAATGTTTGGAAAGGTATTGCACAGGATGCAATAGTAATGAATACCGATGACTTGCTTTGTGTGGGTGCTGTTGACAACATTCTTGTATCAAGCACCATCGGACGCAACAAGATGCTCGTGCCAGGAGAAGTAATTTCTGCTATCATTAATGGTACAGACGAATTGCTTTCAGAACTTCGCGAGATGGGCGTAGGAATCTATCCTACAGGTGGCGAAACTGCTGACGTTGGCGACCTTGTGCGTACAATAATTGTCGATTCTACCGTTACTTGTCGTATGAAGCGTAGCGATGTTATCGACAACGCAAATATCAAACCTGGCGATGTTATTGTAGGTTTGAGTTCAACAGGTCAAGCAACCTACGAAAAGAAATATAACGGAGGAATGGGCTCAAATGGATTGACAAGTGCTCGCCACGATGTATTTGCAAAATATCTTGCAGAGAAATATCCTGAAAGCTTCGACCATGCAGTGCCTGACGAATTGGTTTATAGCGGAAAATATAAACTCACAGATAGCGTTGAGGGCGTAGACATCGATGCAGGTCAGCTTGTGCTCTCTCCTACTCGTACTTATGCACCTGTTATTAAGAAGTTGCTTGATGAGCTTCGTCCTGAAATTCATGGTATGGTTCATTGTACAGGTGGTGCTCAGACCAAGGTTCTTCACTTTGTAGGTGACAATTGTAAGGTTGTTAAGGACAATATGTTCCCTGTACCTCCATTGTTCAAAGCTATCCACGACTGCTCTGGTACTGACTGGAAGGAAATGTATCAGGTATTCAACATGGGTCATCGTATGGAGATATATGTTCGCCCTGAAGTTGCCGAGAAGGTTATCGAAATTAGCCGTAGCTTCAATATTGACGCTCAGATTGTGGGTCATATCGAAGAGGGTGAAAAGAGCCTTACTATTAAGTCTGAATTTGGAGAATTCAATTATTAATCATATAAATACAAAATGCCAGAGAATAACAGCATCTTGGAGAAACTCGACGGACTTGAGAGCCGTTACGAGGAAGTGTCGACACTCATTACTGACCCTTCAGTAATTGCCGACCAGCAGAGATACGTACGTCTGACTAAAGAGTACAAAGATTTGGGCGACATTATGAACGCCCGTAAGAGATATATAAATTGTCTTAATTCTATTAGCGAGGCAAAAGATATCCTTGCTAATGAGAGCGATTCTGAAATGAAGGAGATGGCTCGTGAAGAATTGACAACCAACGAAGAATTGCAGCCAAAGCTAGAGGAGGAGATAAAGATATTGCTCGTTCCAAAGGATCCTGAGGATGCAAAGAATGTACAGATGGAAATTCGTGCAGGAACAGGTGGCGACGAGGCTTGCCTGTTTGCTGGCGACTTGTTCCAGATGTATAAGCGCTATTGCGAATCTAAGGGTTGGCAACTTTCAGTAACCGACGTAAGCGAAGGTGCTGTAGGCGGTTATAAGGAGATTGACTTTGCTGTAAGTGGCGAAGATGTATATGGTACTTTGAAATATGAGTCAGGAGTACATCGTGTTCAGCGAGTTCCTGTAACAGAATCAAATGGTCGTATGCAGACATCTGCTGCCACTGTAGCCGTATTGCCAGAGGCAGACAAGTTTGAGGTAAGCATCAACGAGGGAGAAATCAAGTGGGATACCTTCCGATCAAGTGGTGCCGGTGGTCAGAACGTAAATAAGGTAGAGTCTGGTGTGCGTTTGCGCTATATGTGGAAGAATCCAAATACTGGCGAAACAGAAGAAATCCTTATCGAGTGTACCGAAACCCGCGACCAACCTAAGAATAAGGAACGTGCTCTTTCGCGCTTGCGTACATTTATTTATGATAAGGAACATCAGAAATATGTAGACGATATCGCTAACCGCCGTAAGAGCCTTGTTTCTACTGGCGACCGTAGTGCAAAGATTCGTACATATAACTTTCCTCAAGGTCGTGTGACAGACCATCGTATTGGATATACCACTCATGACCTTCAAGGTTTTCTTGGCGGCAACATCCAAGATATGATTGACGCATTGACCGTGGCTGAGAATGCAGAAAAGATGAAGGAAAATGAACTGTAAGATGCTTTTTAGCTACTTACAGAGAGTAAATAATTTCCTGAAACTTGGAGTTTAACAACTAAAAAGTTCAAAAACAATAGAATAATCATGAACAGAAAACAACTCGTAGAACAGATTTTTAGCAAGAAATCATTCTTGTGTGTAGGTCTTGATACAGATATCAGCAAGATGCCACAGCATATTGCAGAAATGGAAGATCCAATCTTTGAATTCAACAAGGCTATTATCGACGCTACTGCCGACTATTGTGTATCATACAAGCCAAACCTCGCTTTCTATGAAGCTTATGGAGTAAAAGGTCTTGTAGCTTTCGAGAAAACAGTTGACTATTTGAAGAAGAACTATCCAAACCATTTTATCATCGCAGATGCTAAGCGTGGTGATATCGGCAACACATCAGCTATGTATGCAAAGACTTTCTTCGAGGAATATAATGTAGAAGCTTTGACAGTTGCTCCATACATGGGCGAAGATAGTGTAACTCCATTCCTTACATATGAAGGAAAATGGGTTGTATTGTTGGCATTGACAAGCAATAAGGGTTCTCACGACTTTCAGCTAACAGAAGACGCAAATGGCGAACGCCTGTTTGAGAAAGTCTTGAAGAAGAGCCAAGAATGGGGAAATGATGAGAACATGATGTATGTTGTTGGTGCTACACAGGGTGCTATGTTTGCCGACATTCGTAAGTGTGCCCCTACCCATTTCTTGCTTGTACCTGGTGTTGGTGCTCAGGGTGGTAGCCTTCAGGAAGTATGCAAATATGGTATGATTAAGGATTGTGGTTTGCTCGTAAACTCTTCACGTGGCATTATCTACGCAAGCAAGGGTGAAGACTTTGCTGAGGCAGCAGGTCAGAAAGCAAAAGAGTTGCAGGAGCAAATGGCTGCAGAATTGGCTAATCTTGCATAATTAACTAATGTTTTATAACATTATAATGTTGGGTTTATTTTGCATCGTTTAGACGTAAAAATACCAAATATATATTATTTAAGGACTTGGATAATAAAAAAAACGCAAATATTATCCAAGTCTTTATTGTATATCAGCAAAAATTGCTATATTTGCAAATTATAACATAACGATTAAACAAATATGGAATTTTCAGCTAAGCAAATTGCCCAGTTCGTACAGGGTGTTATTGAAGGTGACGAGAACGCTACTGTTAACACATTTGCTAAGATTGAGGACGGAAAGCCTGGAGCTATTTCGTTCCTTTCAAATCCTAAATATACACATTATATCTATGACACAGAGTCAAGCATCGTGCTCGTAGACAAGAGTGTAGAACTCGAAAAACCTACCAAGGCTACCCTTATCAAGGTAGACAACGCATACGAATGCGTGGCTAAACTTTTGCAGCTCTACGAATCTATGAAGCCTAAGAAAACAGGTATTGATTCTTTGGCTTTCATTTCTCCTTCGGCTAAGATTGGTGAAAATGTATATATTGGAGCATTCGCATATATTGGCGATAATGTTGTTATTGGCGACGGATGCCAGATTTATCCTAACGTAGTTATCTGCGAGAATGCCAAGGTTGGCAACGACTGCTTGTTCTACCCTAACGTTACAATCTATCATGATTGTCATGTTGGTAATCGTGTAACCCTTCATGCTGGTAGCGTAGTAGGTTCTGATGGTTTCGGTTTCGCTCCTTCAGAGAATGGCTATGATAAGATTCCTCAAATTGGTATCGTAACTATTGAAGATGATGTAGAAATTGGTGCAAATACCTGTATCGACCGTTCTACCATGGGTAGCACATACGTTCGCAAAGGTGTTAAGCTCGACAACCTCGTGCAGATTGCCCACAATACCGATATTGGTGCAAATACCGTGATGAGCGCTCAGGTTGGTATTGCAGGTTCTACTAAGGTTGGTCAATGGTGTATGTTTGGCGGCCAGGTTGGTATTGCAGGTCATATCACTATTGGCAACAAGGTGTTCCTCGGAGCACAATCAGGTGTGCCAAGTAGCTTGAAAGATAATCAGACTCTTATCGGTACACCTCCTATGGAGAAGTTGCCTTACTTTAAGTCGCAGGCTATCTTCCAAAAACTTCCAGACCTCTATAAGCAAATTCAGAAATTGCAAAAGGAAGTTGACGAATTGAAAAAATTAAAATAAAGATATTATCCATTATGGACGCACAAAAACAAACAACCTTGAAAGGTAGCTTTTCCCTCTTCGGAAAAGGATTACATACAGGATTGAGCCTAACAGTAGTCTTCAATCCTGCACCTGAAAATACAGGATACAAAATTCAGCGTACCGACCTTGAAGGCGCTCCTATAATCGACGCTGTCGCGGAGAAAGTGGTTGATACTCAGCGTGGTACCGTGCTTGGCGAAGGCAACATCCGCGTTTCTACTATAGAACATGGTATGGCAGCCCTTTATGCCCTTGGCATCGACAACTGCTTGATTCAGGTTAACGGTCCTGAGTTCCCTATCCTCGACGGTTCTGCGACTCAGTATGTACAGAAAATCAACGAGGTTGGAATCGAAGAGCAGAATGCTCCTAAAGACTACTATATTATCAAGCATAAGATAGAGGTTAAGGACCCAGAAACTGGCTCTTGCATAACAATTTTGCCAGATGAGCAATTTTCTATCACAGCTATGTGCTCGTTCCAGTCTAAGTTCATTAATAGCCAGTTTGCAACTCTCGACGATATCCGCAACTTTAGCGAGGAGATTTCTCCAGCCCGCACATTCGTGTTTGTTCGCGATATCGTACCTTTGCTCGAAGCAAACCTTATAAAGGGTGGCGACTTGGATAACGCTATTGTTATCTATGAGCGCGAGGTTACTCAAGAGAAGCTTGACCAGCTTGCAGACGTGCTTAACGTTCCTCATATGGATGCTAAGAAGATTGGCTATATCCAGCACAAGCCTTTGATGTGGGAAAACGAGTGTACTCGTCATAAGCTCCTTGATATCATTGGTGATATGGCACTTATCGGTAAACCTATCAAGGGTCGTATCGTGGCAACTCGTCCTGGTCATACCATCAACAACAAGTTTGCTCGTTTGATGCGTAAGGAAATTCGTAAGCACGAGATTCAAGCTCCTGTTTACAATCCTAACGATGCTCCTGTAATGGACAATATTCGTATACGCGAACTGTTGCCACATCGTTATCCTATGCAGTTGGTTGACAAAATTATTGCCGTAGGTTCAACAAGCATCGTAGGTGTTAAGAACGTAACTGCCAACGAGCCATTTTTTGTAGGTCACTTCCCAAAAGAGCCTGTAATGCCTGGAGTATTGCAGATTGAGGCTATGGCGCAATGTGGAGGATTGTTGGTACTAAATCAGGTTGAAGAACCTGAGCGTTGGTCTACCTACTTCCTGCGTATCGATGAAGTGAAGTTCCGCCAGAAGGTAGTTCCTGGCGACACACTACTCTTCAAGGTTGAACTTCTCGCTCCTGTACGCCATGGCATAAGCTCTATGAAGGGCTATATGTTCGTAGGCGACAAGGTCGTTTCGGAAGCAACATTTACTGCACAAATCGTAAAGAATAAATAAGAATAATGAATCAGATTAGTCCATTAGCATTTGTACATCCTGAGGCAAAACTCGGAGACAACAACATAATCGGTCCTTTCTGCTATATTGACCGCAATACTGTAATTGGCAACAATAATGTGTTGCAAAATAGTGTTACTATACATGTTGGTGCACGTATTGGTGATGGCAACGAGATATTCCCTGGTGCCAGCATCTCTACTAAGCCACAAGACTTGAAGTTCCGTGGCGAAGAGACTACCTGCGAAGTTGGTAACAACAACAGTATCAGAGAGAACGTAACTATTTCTCGCGGTACTGCTTCTAAGGGTAAGACCGTGGTAGGAAGCAATAACCTATTGATGGAATGTGTGCATGTGGCTCACGATTGCGAGCTCGGAAGCGGACTTATTATAGGTAACTCTACTAAGTTTGCAGGCGAGGTTGTCGTTGATGATAATGCTATCGTTAGTGCCAACGTTCTTGTTCATCAGTTCTGCCACATTGGTGGTTATGTGATGATTCAGGGTGGTTGCCGTTTCAGCCAGGATATTCCTCCTTACGTGATAGCAGGCAAAGAGCCAACAAAATATTGCGGTTTGAACCTTGTAGGTCTTCGCCGACGTGGCTTCTGCAACGAGCTCATCACAAAGCTCCACGATGCTTATCGTTTGCTCTATTCTAAGGGTATCCTTAAAGAAGGCTTGGAAGAGATAAAGGCAAATATGGAGGTTACTCCTGAAATTCAATATCTCATCGACTTTGTTACAACTTCAAAGCGAGGCATTATCAGATAATAGTAAATTCTGATATATATCGAATTGTGAAAACAAACGAGATTTTATAGTATTTAATATTGAGAGATATTACAGCTAAATAGTGAAAGGAATTTAGATGACATCATCAAAACAAACATTTGTGAATGTGTCTTCTATATTCCTTTTTCTTTTCATTATAAGTTTCCACTTTTTGTCATCAAGTTTTTTATATAGATGAGAAACACCTTGATAGTAATCGTTGGTCCTACAGGCGTTGGCAAATCTGAACTTTGTCTTGATATTGCCGAACATCTTGGAGTTCCTATAATAAATGCCGACTCGCGTCAAATCTTTAAAGAACTACCGATAGGAACGGCAGCCCCTACCCCTGAGCAGCAGAAGCGTGTTTACCATTATTTCGTTGGCAACCACACCCTCGACGACTATTATAGCGCTTCGCTCTATGAAGAAGATGTGATGAAGTTGCTTCAGCAAATGTTTTCAGACGATGGACATGAAAATCATGCTGCTTTGATGTCTGGCGGTTCGATGATGTATATCGATGCTGTATGTAAAGGAATTGATGATATTCCTACCATACGAGAAGACATACGCGAGATGATGAAGCAAAGGCTTGAGAACGAAGGTCTTGAAGCTTTGGTTGCAGAACTAAAAGAGCTTGATCCTGAGCATTGGGCTATTGTAGACCGTAATAATCCGCGCCGTGTTGTTCATGCTCTAGAAATATGCCATCAGACAGGTACCACATATACTTCCTTTCGTACAAACTCCGTGAAGCAACGTCCGTTTAATATCTTGAAGATAGGTTTAAACCGCGATCGTGAAGAAATGTACGATAGAATAAATCGCAGGGTTCTTATGATGATGGAACAAGGCTTAGAAGACGAAGCTCGACGTGTATATCATAAACGCTTTTGCAACTCTTTGAATACCGTAGGTTATAAAGAGATGTTTACCTATTTTGATGGTACGATAGACCGCGACGAAGCAATCCGTCAGATACAGTCAAATTCACGTCGATATATGCGCAAACAGCTCACTTGGTTCAAGAAAGATGAGAATATCCGCTGGTTTTCTCCCGATAATATTGAAGAAATCATAAAATATATCGACAAATCGCTATAGTTGTCGTTATTATTATTACTTTTGTATGTATAATTTGCTAATTAGGCATAAGTATGTATAAGAAGATTAAACGCTTTTGCAGTTGGTGTGCAACAAAGATGCGCACTTTCTGGTCATGGTACAAGTCGCTCTACAGAGGACGTGCCTGGTATACAAAAACCCTTGTTGGTTTTGTTTCGTTGATAGTAATGCTGTTCCTCTATCTTGGAGCAGTAGATATCAATTTCCTTTGGCTTTTCGGTAAGAGTCCTGGCTATTTCTCAGGAATTAATGATCCTCAGACAAGTCAGGCGTCTGAGATTTATAGTGCAGATGGCGAATTGATAGGAAAATACTTCAATGAAAACCGTACTCCGGTAAAGTACGAAGAAGTGGCTCCTGACTTTTGGCGTGCTCTCATAGATACAGAAGACGAGCGCTTCTATAAGCATATGGGTATCGATCCTATAGGTCTTTTTGGTGCCGTTAAGGATGCCTTGCTTCGTCATGATGGTCGTGGAGCATCAACTATCACCCAGCAGCTTGCTAAGAATATGTTCCGCGTACGTTCGCAATATTCTACAGGTTTGCTTGGTAAGATTCCTGGTCTTAGGATTCTTATCGTGAAGAGCAAGGAGTGGATTATTGCCACAAAGCTTGAAACCGTCTATAGCAAGAAGGAAATCATCACCATGTATGCCAATACCGTTGACTTTGGTTCCAACGCTTTTGGTATAAAGACTGCCGCTAAGACATATTTCAATACCACACCAAAGGAGCTCACTACCGACCAATGTGCTATCCTCGTGGGTATGCTTAAGGCTACAACATACTATAATCCTATCTCACATCCAGAGAATAGCTTGCGTCGTCGAAATGTTGTGATGATGAATATGGTTAAGCATCACGACCTTGATAAGGCTCGTTATTCAGAACTATCGCAGCTACCAATAAAGCTTGACTTTAAGATAGAGAACAATTATGATGGTAAGGCACTATATTTCCGTCAGGCTGTTGCTGATGACTTGAAGGCATGGTGTGAGGAGAATGGTTACGATCTCTATAGTAGTGGTCTTAAAATTTATACCACTCTTGACTCACGTATGCAGAAGTATGCTGAAGAAGCTGCTATCAAGCAGATGAAGCAGATACAACGCAACTTCAAGAACCATTGGGGCAACAACGATCCATGGATTGACGAGCATGGCAAAGTGATACCAAACTTCATCGAGGATATTGCTAAGCGTCAGCCTTTTTATAAACAGTTGGAAGCAAAATTTGAAGACAACCAAGACTCTATAAACTATTATCTCAACAAACCTCACAAGGTTAAACTCTTCGACTATGAGAAGGGATCTATTGAGATGGAGATGTCGTCGTTGGATTCTATTCGCTACATGGTGAAATTCATGCATTGCGCTATGGTAGCCATGGAACCACAAACAGGTGCTGTAAAAGCATGGGTTGGTGATATTGATTTCAATTCTTGGAAATACGACAAGGTTAAAGCTATGCGCCAGCCTGGTTCTACTTTCAAACTCTTCGTTTATACCGAAGCTATGAATCAGGGCTTGACTCCTTGCGACAAGCGTCGCGATGAATATATCTCTATGCAGGTATACGACAGCAAGAAGCATGAGATGACAACATGGACTCCAGGCAATGCCAACGGCTCTTTCTCTGGCGACTCTATGGCTCTTAAGAGTGCATTTGCTAAAAGTATTAACTCGGTAGCTGTTCGTCTTGGTCAGGAAATGGGTATCAAGAGAATCATAGAGACAGCCCACAAGATGGGTGTTGACAGCAAACTCGATGATACTCCATCGTTGGCTCTTGGTTCAAGCGATATGAACCTCCTCGAACTTGCCGACTCTTATTGTACCGTAGCTGATAATGGTCATCATCATGCTCCAGTATTGGTGACACGTATTGTAGACCGTGATGGAAAAGAGGTTTATCGTGCTCCAGAGGATGCCGAACAAGTTATTCCTTACAAGAGTGCATTCTTCATGCAGCAACTTCTCAAGGGTGGTATGATGGAACCTGGAGGAACTTCTCAAAGTCTTTGGGGCTATGTGGGACAATTCAAGGATACCGAATTTGGTGGTAAGACTGGTACTTCCAACAACCATTCCGACGCTTGGTTCGTAGGCGTTAGTCCTAAGCTTGTAGTTGGTGCATGGGTAGGAGGCGAATATCGTAGCATTCACTTCCGTACAGGTGCTCTCGGACAAGGTTCGCGTACTGCGCTCCCTATTTGTGGCTACTTCCTTCAGTCTGTTCTTGCCGATCCTGCTTTTGCTCATTATCGTGGCAAATTCGATAAGCCTAAGGATAGTGATATAACTTCCGACATGTATACTTGTGCAAGTTATTATCCAAGCGCCAAGAACGATACTCTCGACAACGATAGTACACTCGTTATAGAAGAAGAGATTATGCTCGACGAGAATGGCAACCCTGTACATCGTGTTGTTAAATCTGAGGGTGAAAGCCAATCTTCAGCTAATGGCGCATCAACTCCAAATCAAGAGAAGATGCGCAATCAGCCTAAGGAACAGGCAGTAAATTTCGATGACCTATAATAAGTGAACACTCACCTTACATGGCCGAAACAGATTTTGAGAATATAGATAAAGACAATCCTGAGCTACAACAAGCTCTTCAGATTATAAGATTTACCCGTCGCTCGCTTTTCCTTACCGGAAAAGCAGGGACGGGTAAGTCTACTTTCTTACGTTATATAGCCAGCCATACCAAGAAGAAAAATATCATTCTTGCTCCTACAGGTATAGCTGCTATTAATGCAGGAGGTTCCACTCTCCATAGCTTCTTCAAACTTCCTTTCCATCCTTTGCTTCCAACTGATGTCAGCTATAGTCCGCGCAACATCCGCGACACGCTAAAATACAACCGTGAGAAGGTAAAGCTCATTCAGGAGGTAGAACTCATCATCATCGATGAGATAAGTATGGTACGTGCCGACATCATCGATTTTATAGATAAAGTGCTGCGCATATATTGTCGCAACATGCGTGAACCTTTTGGCGGCAAGCAGATGTTGTTTGTTGGCGATATCTATCAGCTTGAACCTGTTATCAAGGAGGAAGACCGCCAGCTGTTGCGTCCTTTCTATAAGTCAGGCTATTTCTTTGATGCCAACGTGTTCCGTCAAATGCGCCAGGTGTGTATAGAGCTACGCAAGGTATACCGCCAAAACGACCCTGAGTTTATTGGCATACTCGACAATATCCGCATATCGCAAGTTTCCGACCGCCAGCTTTCTATGCTCAACACTCGTGTTGGAGCCGAGATTGACAACAACGATGGTCAACTCTCTATCACCCTTTCCACCCTTCGCGATACTGTCGACTTCATCAACCAACGAAAGCTCGACGAACTTGAGGGAGAGCAGATGATGTTTCAAGGTAATGTTCAAGGTGAGTTTCCTGTTAACAGCCTCCCTACCCCTATGGAGCTAATCTTAAAGATTGGTGCACAGGTGTTGTTCGTGAAAAACGATAAGGAGAAAAGATGGGTTAATGGAACCCTTGGCACTATTACAGGAGTTGATGAAGAAGGATACAATTATATTACCATCTTGCTTGAGAATGGCTTAGAATTTGATGTTGAGCGCGAAGTATGGAGCAACATGCGCTATACTTTCGACGAAACAGAAAAGAAAATCGTAGAAGAGGAAATAGGAACCTATACTCAATTCCCAATACGCTTGGCATGGGCAATAACCGTTCACAAAAGTCAAGGTCTTACCTTTAGCAACGTAAAGATTGATTTCACGGGTGGTGTCTTTGCTGCAGGACAAACCTACGTGGCTCTATCTCGATGTAAATCCTTAGAAGGTATAAGCCTTAACCTTCCTATACGTCGAGGAGATATCTTCGTAAATCGTGCCGTTGTCGACTTTGCTCGCAACTACAACGATAATGCAGTCATTCAGTCTGCCTTATCGCAATCTAAGGCCGATCAGCAATATCATGATGCTATAGAAGCTTTCGACAAAGGCGACATGCAGTCGGCACTCGACAATTTCTTCCTTGCCATTCATAGTCGTTACGATATCGAGAAGCCTATCGCCAAACGCTATTTGCGAAAGAAACTATCTATCGTCAATAGTTTGCAAAACAAGATTACTCAACTTCAGCAGGAAGCTGACTGTCAACGCAAAGCCCTTATGAAGTTTGCTACCGAATATGTGGTAATGGGCAAAGAATGCGAAAGCGAAGGCATGACGGATGCAGCCATCCGCAACTACGAAAAAGCTCTTGAACTTTGCCCCAACCATACTGTGGCTAAGCGCAGACTAAAGAAGTTAAAGAAAAATAAGAAGTAATGACATGAGCCGGAATTAAGATGTAATGGAGCTAAAGAAATAGCCTAACTATCTTAATTATATAACGAAAAAGGCAAGCGAAACAAATCGCTTGCCTTTATTATTAACTATCAATAAATATACTTCATTTTAGTAGAACTTGAAATAGTTCTTTGCGTTGTTGTAAGAGATATCCTCAACCATACGAGAAAGGCTCTCCATATCGTTAGGAAGCAATCCCTTTTCAACATCGTTACCCAAGAGGTTGCAAAGCAATCTTCTGAAGTACTCATGACGAGGATAGCTCAAGAATGAGCGGCTATCGGTAAGCATACCTACGAAGCGGCTCAACAATCCGAGTACAGAAAGAGCGTTCATCTGGCGTGTCATACCATCGAGCTGATCGTTGAACCACCAACCTGAACCAAACTGAATCTTACCTGGGCAAGAACCATCCTGGAAGTTACCAAGCATAGTAGCAATAACCTCGTTAGCACATGGGTTAAGAGTATAGAGGATAGTGCGTGTGAGCTTACCTCTCATATTGAGCTTGTTGAGGAAATGGCTCATAGCCTTAGCAGTTGTAAACTCACCAATAGAGTCGAAACCAGTATCAGCACCAAGCTTGTCATACATCAAAGTATTGTTGTCGCGAATAGCACCATAGTGATACTGCTGAGTCCAGTCTGCATTATAGTCCATTTCTGCACAAACAGTAAGGAATGCATTCTTATACTGGCGAACCTCCTCAATAGAAAGCTGCTGTCCGCTCATAGCCTTAGTGAAGATAGTCTCAATCTGAGAATCTGTATACTCCTCATCATAGAACTCCTCGATACCGTGGTCAGAAAGCTTGCAGCCATTCTCTGCGAAGAAGTCGTGACGCTTCTGAAGAGCATCAACCATATCCTTGAAAGTAGTGATGGTAACACCAGCTACTTCGCCAAGCTTATTGATATATTCAGCATAGTCTGGCTTCTCGATGTTCATAGCCTTGTCAGGACGCCATGCTGGAATCATCTTAATCTCGAAACCACTCTCGCGAGTCTGCTTGTGGTAGCGAAGATCGTCGATTGGATCATCTGTAGTACATACGCACTCTACATTATAATGACGCATCAAACCACGAGCGCTAAACTCTGGCTGCAACAATTTCTCGTTACACTCGTCATAAATCTCACGTGCTGTCTTTGGCGAAAGAAGCTTATCGATACCGAAAGCAGTCTTAAGCTCAAGGTGAGTCCAATGATAAAGAGGGTTGCGGAAAGTATAAGGTACGGTCTCTGCCCACTTCTCAAACTTCTCCCAGTCAGAAGTATCCTTTCCTGTACAGAAACGCTCATCAACACCATTTGTACGCATAGCACGCCACTTGTAGTGGTCGCCACCAAGCCAAAGCTCAGTGATGCTCTTAAACTTGTGGTCGTTAGCAACCATTTCTGGAATCAGATGGCAATGGTAATCGATGATAGGCATCTTAGCCGCATGATTGTGAAACAAATCCTGTGCAGTTTGTGTATCCAACAGGAAGTTTTCATCCATAAACTTTTTCATGTTTTCTTTCTGTTTTAATAGATTATAGTATTGTTATAATTTACATTTTTAATGTTAAGAGAGCAATATTTCTTTCAACTTGCAAAGTTAATGGAAAATGTAATAGCAACAAAATAATTAGCCGTTATTTTTTGGCTACTTTGTATTAAAATAAGTTACTAAGCCATAAAACTAACAGATTGTAACTTGGCTAACATTTTGTCACATAAATATATGATATTATTTGTTTATTCCGTAGTTTTTAACTAAATTTGCCCAAAATTAAGCACGAGCGATGTCACAAAAGGTATTAATCATTTATACAGGTGGTACTATAGGTATGGGATGTAACCCTCTAACGGGCACTTTGGAGCCGTTAGATTTCAATCATTTGGTTGAAAGCATGCCAGAGTTTCTGCAACTTCAAACTGGTGTAGAAGTATATCAGTTTACACCTCCGATAGACTCCAGCGACATGAGTCCACGTCTTTGGGCGCAAATAGTAAGAATTATAGCTGAGAGATATAATGACTACGATGGCTTTGTTATCCTTCATGGTACCGACACCATGTCGTATACAGCAAGTGCCCTATCGTTCATGCTCGAAAACCTCACCAAGCCTGTTATCCTTACTGGTTCGCAGCTTCCTATGGGTCAACTACGTACTGATGGTAAAGAGAACCTTATTACGAGTGTCGAATTAGCATCGTTGAAAGACAGCTATGGTAATGCTATGGTGCCAGAAGTATGTGTTTACTTTAGTGGTCGTCTGCTCCGTGGAAATCGCTCTATTAAGAAGAATGCCGATGGTTTCAATGCCTTCGACTCGTTCAACTATCCACACCTTTGCGACGCTGGCATCAACTTCACATTCCATCCTCACCACATTCTTAAGCCTGATTTCTCTAAACCTATGATTCCGCATTATGCAATGGATCCTAATGTTGTGGTGTTTAGTCTTTTCCCGGGCATTCAGGAAAGCATCATTCGCCACGTGCTTGACGCTCCAGAACTTCGAAGCATCGTTATGCGTAGCTATGGTAGCGGTAATGCTCCTCAGCTGCCATGGCTCAACAAGCTTCTTTATCAGGCAGCCCATCGTGGCGTGGTAATAGTAAACATCAGCCAATGTGTTGCCGGTAGCGTAGAAATGTCGCGCTACGATACAGGCTATCATCTTAAAAAAGCTGGAGTCATTAGCGGTATTGATTCTACTGTCGAGGCAGCTGTTACCAAGCTGATGTTCCTACAAGGACAATACAGCGATTCAAACATCATTCGCAATATGATGTGCCGCACAATAGCAGGCGAAATAACAATTGAATAAATAGCATATGTAATTGCTATAGTATAAACTCTTCCCCCCCAACATCTTTCAACTAAAGAAAGACGTTGGGGCAAAACTTTTAATATTTGTATATCAAATGTTTTGCGATAAAACCATTTGCAAGGCTCAAAGGAAAATGTCCAAAGGGAAATTTTATTGGGGAAGACTGTCCGAAAACTTAATTAGAGCAGCAACCAACTGAATTGAGCTATTTTCTTTTATTCTTTATGATTAATCAACCTCGCTACCCTTTATTAAACAATATTTAGCTGCAAGCATATTGACATTTGACTGCAAGCAAAAACTCGTTTGATAGAAAGCATAGATACATTTGCTAGAAAGCATAGATTGTTCGATACATAGCTTCCGGAAACAGCCGAAGCTTATTAAGTCATTAAATGAAAGCAACTTACTACATCGCCACAACTACAATTATCAAATTTGGAATAATATAGTTTTTTCTTGTATTTATTAAGAAAATCCGATACAAATACTACAAAAGTTATTTAAGCAAAGATTGCTGCCTAAAAATTACTAATCAACATCTCTATTACCATTCTATCAGCAGGCAACCACTTCACAGAGTTTAGCGTGCTGCAAGTGAGCCATTTTGCAGCTTCATGTTCAAGAAGCGATAGCGAGCCTTGATTGATTGTACAGATATAGCAATGCATAGTGAGATGAAACTTCGGATAGTCACACTCTACAGTTGTGAGTAAATCGCCTACAGAAATATCTGTAGCCAACTCCTCACGAATCTCTCTGCGCAGAGCCTCCTCAGGCCTTTCGCCCTCCTCCACTTTTCCTCCAGGAAACTCCCACCAATCTTTCCACTCGCCATATCCTCGCTGAGTGGCAAATATCTTGTCGCCATCACAGATTATTGCAACAACAACTTCTATGTGCTTCATATGTTTAATAACTGAAATCATTTTCAAGAAACTCATTAGAAGGATAGTTTCTTTATTTTATAAGAGACCTGGAATTAGTGGTTGTTGGCATCTAACGTTCAAACCTTTTGCTGTTTGAGGATAATCAAATTTTCTCTTACATAATTTAATTAGCTCTTCATCATTTTCTCCATATTTTATACCATGTTTATCAAGTGTTGTTTTGATGCTCATAGCTAAATGGTATGCCAAGTTTACAGGAACGGCATTACCTATCATCTTATAACCCATATTAACATCATCATAGATGAATTTAAAGTTATCTGGAAAAGTTTGTAAACGTGCCACTTCACGAACTGTCATTCTACGATATAAATGCTCTTTACCAGGCACAAACATCTGTTCATTGCTATTTATTTTTATCATCTTTGGAGCCTGTGGATGCAACTGACATTGTCTGCCACTTGCTTGTACAGTAAAACCTACTTCATCCCAACTTCTCACTCTGTTACGTGATAAGAATATAGATGAAAAACCACCTACATAATACTCATGATTGAGAACTTTACAAGCATTGCCATTTGAGCGGTTCTTTTCTAAAGCAGGAATTGCTGTATTCTGCAAATCACCAATTGCTTCACGCAATGTAACACGTGAAGAAACAGGTGTAGGATAACAATAGTCTTTAATGCCTAAATCTTTACGAAAACCTATATAAAAGACTCTATCTCGATCTTCTGGCACTTCGTAATCTTTAGCGTTAAGCATCTTTAATTGCACATCATAACCCATACCTGCATTACGAAACTCGTTTAGGAATTCTTCCACAGCTTTTGCATTACGCGGTGCAAGCATACCTGATACATTTTCTGCTACAAAGAAAAGAGGTTGTACATATTTGAGTATACGTATATAATCGTGAAATAATTGACCTCGAGGATCATCTATTCCACGTTTTGCTCCTCCTTCGCTCCAAGATTGACAAGGAGGTCCTCCAATAATACCATCAATATTGGAAGGAAACCATTTTTCATTAATATTTCTGACATCACCCTCTATTAATGTTACATCAGGAAAATTATATCTAAAGGTTGGACAGATTTTTGCATCAAATTCATTTGCTATAGCTGTTTTGAAACCTGCCTTATGGAAGCCTAAATCTAGTCCTCCAGCACCACTAAATAAACTTATTAATGCCATCCTTATTTTTTCTTCTTATTGGTTCTGAAATAAATGTTGTGTAAATAAAATTGGAGGATTACCTAAAAGTTTAATATCGAATTTCAAGGATTTTTCCACCTTTGTTGATGCATTATGGATTCGAAAACTTATTTCCCATCCACCATCAAGAATCATATTCAATGTATTGTACGATCCTGATTTCATCTCGAATTCCACTATTCTTGTAGGTAAATTTATTCGTGGCGTTTTGTATTGAGGCTTTATTCCGTTTACAGCTTTGTTTAGTTCACCTTGAATATTAAAAGCCTTAACAATTACCATATTATGAGTATCATCTTTGATGATTTTATAAAATGGATATTTGCCAACAAGATACATTATCAACTTTTCTGAAATATGTTCATTCTCATTGTAAATTCTTAATAATTCTTTACGGAATGCCATAAGTAAAGGTACATAAACCTTTTTCTCTTTGACTTCTCCTAAATCGCTCCATAACATCCCTTTATTTTTGGCTTCTTCGAGATAATCGAATATAGGAGAAATATCATTCCAATATTCTTTGGAGCATGGTACTCCAACCCAAGATTCGCCAAAGTCTAAGACTGACGATAGACGAGAATGTTTTACTGCATCATTATTGTTTTTAGCAGAAAAGCCGACTTCCCATTTAGACAATTCACGAAAGAACACCACATCACGAACATCACCATCTTCACCTTCTGAATCATCATTCAAAGAAACATAAAGTAAGTCTTTATCATTCTTTTGAGTTCTAAAACCAGGCTCAAGACGTAGCATAGTATCAAGAGTTTGTAAAGCAGTTTCTTTATACCTATTTTGATCCTCCTGGGTAAAATTATCAAAATATCCTTTTGCAATCTCCAAAGCACGATTATCTACCAAGGATACATTGATCCCTAGAGATTTTATTTTTTTTGTATATACTTCGGCAATAGCATATTCAAAAGCTTTACCATTCCTAACTTGATCTCCTTGTGCCATTCTAAATAGTTTTATCTCATTAAAGCGATTATTTCAAGCATATATTATATCGTTTTACGCCTAAATATAAAGATAGTCCCATATTATAGATAGGATTAGCTTTATTATGGTTGAAATTTTATTTCCGGTGTAAAGTTACGCCTTTTTATTGAGATATTGGAACGATAAATAGAAAAAATTATAAGCATTGAAGTAAAATCATGTAGAAGATGGTGCCACCAGCAATGGTGAGAAGCATGTTGCGTCTCCAAAGATGAAGAAGAATACAAACAATAATGGCAAGGAGCTTTAGAACTATATGGTGAGGAGAATGAAAATCGATATCTTTCAGACAATAGATCACCAACATACCAAAGACTGCAGAAGCAAGATCGCGACCTAAGAACTGTACGAAACGAGGTGTGTGGTCCTTGCTTGAAAACACAAGAAATGGCAGAAAGCGAGTAAGCACGACTGCCAACGACATTATGAGGATAGTTAGAATTTGCTGTGTTGTTGTCATGAGTTGTGCCTTTTGTAATGGATGAATAATACTGCCAAGATAACAAGCATCGAGGATATGATAAACTGTTGAGGTCCAAAAAGATATAAGCATATAGCTGAAGCAACGATGCTAAGCCAAGAACTTAGCCGAGTGGACTTACCACGCACATAGTCGTCCATGAATATGGCAACAAACATGGCAGTAACTACAAAGTCTAAACCTTCGAGATAATGCATTATAGAAGGACTAATTGAGGCTCCTAAAAGATAACCCATAAAGGCACCCGAAACCCAATAAAAATAGTCAAGAGCTGAAACCCAGAGATAACAGCCAAAAGGATTGCCTGTGAGGCTTATCTCGTCTTTATTACTGAAATTTACTGCAAAAGTTTCGTCTGTAAGCCAATATATTAATGGCCACTTGCGCCACCCTGCCCCACTATAGCGGTCGAGCATAGATATACCATAAAAGAGATGGCGTGCGCCAACCATAAATGCCATAATGAAAGCTGAAAGAGGATGGAATGTCGACATAAGCAATGTAAGAGCAATAAACTCTACAGAGCCACTATATACAAGCATTGCCATGGCTATCGGAATCCAAATGCTGTAGCCCAAGTTGGCTGCCAAAAGTCCATAGGTGACGCCCATAAACCAATAAGAGCCAAGTACTGGCAATGTTAATCGAAAAGCTGTACGGAAAATATTCATGGTTGTATGTTTGGTGTTTGTGTGAAAGCGTTATTCCTGTTGTTGGTGTTATCTGGCGATAAAGTTACGCCTTTTTTATATTAAAAAGGTAAAAAAATAAAGGAATTGTGGAGAATTATCAATAAACATTGCTAACTTTGTGGTTAATAGATAGGGTGTTCAGTTAGATGTTCCGAAAAACAGATGCTGAAATCACCCGTTAAATT
>OKRS01000258.1_pt1 | contig 41640 bp, 38 predicted proteins | sample 1601191 | NCBI WGS metagenome assembly OKRS01 (sample SAMEA3541509, study PRJEB24748) | human gut metagenome | biome: human gut; feature: human-associated habitat; material: faeces | place: China | collected 2012
AGGGTTATCAACATATAATCCGTCTTTTTCATATACCTTGCTGTTTATTCTTATGCCTGCCGGTCCGTCAACGGTTGAAAGAGGACGGATTTTTCTTTTTTCAAGCAATTCGTCGCATGTATCTCCTGCCGCACCGGGTATACTTTTTGAAGCGTTGCCTATGAACGACAAATCGGAGAGACCTATCCTTGAAGCGCCGACACAAAGAGAAATAAGCTCGTTGACATTTAAATCGCACACAAAATCGTTTATTGAAATTTTTTTGACTTTCACATCATCGAGTGTATAACCGAGATTGGTTGATTTTATACTTTCTGTTTTGTCGTCATATATATGACTTAATGTTTTTATGTTTTTTAAATCCAGGGCGATTGTCGGCAATTCATCAAATCTCGTCTCGGCATTATCATGAAAATCGCAGGTTTCTTCTATACTTGAATAAGTAATTCTTTTGCACTTTTCGGTGATTATATCGTCGGAAACTATAAGGTTATGCACTTTCTTTGAGTTTTCGCTGTCGGTGCCGATATATACAATATATCTTCCTCGTTTAATGATGTATGAAGCGGTTTCTTCGTCAAATACAGCGAGGCTTTTCATATCAAAAGTAATCGTAACACTTTGCTCCTCTCCGGGCAAAAGTGTTTTTGTTTTTGCAAAAGCTACAAGGCTTTTTACGGGAGTAACAAGTCCTTCCTGCGGCTGACTTACATAAAGCTGTATAACTTCTTTTCCGCCGTAAGTCTTTCCGATATTTTTGACCTTTGTGCTGACCGAAATGTGTTCTTCGTTTGCTGTTATCTTTGTGTCGCTTATTTCAAAATCCGTATAAGATAAACCAAAACCAAACGGGAACAAAGGCTTAATTTGTTTCTTTTCAAAGTATCGGTAACCGACAAAAATACCCTCTTTGTAATATGTATCGGAAAAATATTTTTCATCGGAAAAATCCTCGGCAAACGGATAATCAAGGTAACTTTTTGCCCATGTTGCTGACAATTTACCTGACGGAACACCTTTTCCGCTTATGACATCGGCAACAGCGTCACCCAAAGAACTTCCGCCCTGACTTATAAGCAAAATTGAACCTATTTTGCTGTTATTTACAATCTCGCCAAGGTCAATTACACCGCCGACATTCAGCAATAAAACAAATTTTTTATAAGAATTTGAAAGCCGGGTTATATCCCTGATTTCGCCGTCGGTAAGATAGTAATCGCCTTTTTCCGCTTTTCTGTCGGCGCCCTCGCCCGAGTTTCTTGAAAGCACATAAATTGCGGCATCGGCTGTATATTTTTGCGTGTCCTCGGCTGTAATTTCTGAAATTGCAGGCTCTTTAAAAGGATTTGCAAACATTGTGAAAAGCGCAGTTTTTACACCTTCCTTGCCCTTTTCCTGAAGCATTTTCTCATATTCAATTTTGGCTTCGTTTATAATGCGGTCGTATTCGTCAAGATATGGCTTTGTGACAACTTCATATCCTGCGTTTTCAAGTCCTTCTTCAACATCCACATAACTGCGAACATTGACATCCCCCGAGCCTGTTCCGCCTTTCACGGTTCGCCTTGCACCGATGCCGTAAAGCGCAACGGTTTTTATACTTTTGTCAAACGGAAGAACGCCGTTATTTTTCAGAAGTACCATTCCCTCAACTGCGGCATTTCTGACGATTTCATTGTGAGCCTTTTCTCTCTTTGTAATTTCAAGGTTCTCTGTCGCAAGTTTATTTTTCATCAAAGCTCACCACCTTATATTCTGATCCGAATTTCAAAAAGCTTCTCATATTTATTGTGTCAGGAATATCGTTCATGCCGAGAACTATCCATTGTTCAACAAACCCGTAAATTGCACCGGCAACCATTGCACAAAGATATTTCGTCTGCTCGTCCTGCCCGTCTTTCGGTCCGCAGGAATTAAAAATATGATTTTTAATAATATAGGAGATATCATTCTGATAAATGAGCTTTATCAGTTCTTCGTTTTTCTTGTATTGAAGTAAAAGCTCTTTCCAAAACTTTTCGTGAAATTCGTCTTCGGGATATTTTACAAACTCTTCCCACCATTCATCGGTAACGCTGGAAAGATAATTTGTCAAAATTTCCTGCATAGAGTCATAGTTCCTGTAAAAAGATGCACGAGCCACTCCTGCTTTTTCGCAAAGCTCGGACACGCTTATTTCATTAAACGGTTTTTTCTCCATGAGTTTTAACAAAGCTTCGGTCAAACATTGAAGAACAAGCTCATGTGCTTCATTTTTCCTTTTCATGTGTAACACTTCCTTGGTTATGTATCAGTTGTCAGCATTTTTTACAAAAACTCTTTGACTTTATAAAAAAATATGTTACACTCGTAACTGATACAAGTGTATCACTATTATACACTTATTTAAACATTTGTCAAGGGATGGTGAACAATGAAAGAAAAAACTGTAATTCTTAACAAAGAGAGAAATGTCGTGCTGACCTGCTTCCTTGTAGGTCAAAACAAGCCGGCTGTTTTGATTTGTCCAGGAGGCGGATACAACGAATGTTCTGTTTCCGAGGGAAAGCCCGTTGCAGAAAAGTTTAATTCCTTAGGATTTAACGCCTTTGTTCTCTGCTATTCGGTAGGAAAGAATTATAAATGGCCGTATCCGCTTGAGGACTTTGAAAATGCTATGGCATATATAAAAGCAAACGGAAAACAATTCAGTGTTGACACCGAACATATTGTTGCGGCAGGTTTTTCTGCCGGCGGTCACCTTGTATCCTATGCGGCATCAAAAGCAGAAAACAAACCTTATGCCGCAATCATTCTTTACGGTGCGGCAAAAGCTCAAACGATAAACTATACTGCCCCCGATGCACCTGATGCGGTTGAAGCCGTAAACCTTTATACCTGCCCGTGCTTTCTTGCCGCTTCAAGAAACGATTGGATTGTTCCCGTGAATAATACGCTAGAGTACATTGAAGCACTGAATAAAAATTACATCGATTACGAGCTTCATATTTACGGCTATTCCATGCACGGCTTTTCAATCGGAGAAGAAGTCGGAGCAACGCCGCTTTTCTGTTCAAGAGTAGGAGATTGGGTGGAAGAAAGCGTAAGCTGGATAAATGATTTAATCTCAGGCAGATATATTTCAATCAGGGAAAGTTCGGAATATAACGATAAATACTCAAAAACACTTTCAAGTAAAAATTCATGCAAGATTATTTTTGAAAATCCGCAGGCAAAAAAATTGTTTAAGAAAAAGTTTTTACCTCAATATTTGTTGTACGAAGCAACAAAGAAAAAGGTAGGTTCTTTTGTTGACGGAGTTTCGCTGAAAAATGTTTTGAGCTTTTTGAAAGTAAAAGACGAAACTTTTAAAAAAATAGACGAAGCTCTCAAAAGTATTTAAAAAGGAGACGTAAGCCATGCTGAAACAAAAAGAAAAAATTGACAAATCAACCTGGCTGACAACAACAGGTCAGCGTGCGAGATATTACATAGGCGACCTTGCAAGAACCTGCGAGGGTGCAATAATTACAACCTTTATGACAATGTTCCTGCTAATGCAGGGGATACATCCGGGCAAAATGGCAGCTATTACGCTTTTTGTTAAAATAATAGACTCTTTTGATGATGTTATTTTCGGCTTTTTGATTGACAGAATAAAAATCAAAGGAAGCGGAAAATATTTGCCGTGGTTCAGAAAAACCTTTTGGCTGTTTCCGCTGTTTACGGTTCTGTTTTTTATGATGCCCATGCAGCTTTCGGAAACCGTAAAGCTTATTTGGTTCGCTGTTTTCTATCTGCTTTATGATTTGAGCTACACCTTGGTTGAGGTTCCGATGAACTCACTTGCCGTTTCAATAACAGATAACCTTGACGAAAGAAACGCAATTATTCAAAACCGTTCGATTTTAAATAACGGCATTATAATGTTTATCGGCATTATTTTCTATACCCTCATAAGCGAAAAAGTTGGTTTACCGATTAAAAATGTTGTTGTCGGTTCTTCTGTGATTTTCTTGTGCGGAATGCTTCCGATGCTTACGGGTATAAAAGAATACAATGTCGGGCTTAAAAATGTATCGGCAGAAGAAGAACACTACACTTTCAAGGATATGTTTGACTGTGTCAGAACAAATAAATATATGTTTATTTTGCTTTTAAGTACAGTTATTACTTCGTGTCTTGCAACGGGAGCAAACCTTGCCAATTTCGTTGCATACTATCATTTCGGTAATTCAATGATTTTTATTGTTCCGATTGCCATTTCGGCAGTACCGGGTCTTATTGCTCAGTTGAACACGGCGAAAATAACAAAAAAATTCGGCAAGGTAAAAACAATCGTTGTTTGCGGTTTATTAGGCGGAATACCTCTTCTTTCCATATTCTTTGTAGGATCCAGCCATTTTGTTCTTATTTGCATTCTTATGGTTGTTCAGTCGCTGCCCGGTAATGTCGCAAATATTGCAAAGAGCTTTCTTGTTCCCGATACGATAGAATATACAAGATATAAGACGGGTAAAGATTGCTCGGGTATTTTCTTTGCACTTAATTCTTTTGTAACAAAGCTTACACAGGGTGTCGCTTCCTCTTTGGGACTTTTCCTCCTCGGCCTTTCAGGCTGGGTTGAGATTGAAGCAACTGACTTTGCCGATATTGCCTCTCAGGGTGTTGCACAGCCTGAATCAGCCCTGAATATGCTTTGGATTGTTTATACACTTATTCCTGCTATAGGTACGATTCTTGGTATAGTTGTTATGGCATTCTATAAAATGAAGGATAAAGATGTTGAACTTATGGCAAAGTGCAACGGCGGTGAAATTACAAGAGAGGAATGTGAACAGCAGCTTTCACAAAAGTATTGATTAAGTATGAAAAACAACAAAATTGATATTATATTTAATAGTTATATTGCTAAAAAAACAATTCCGAACGGCGTATTGCTTGTAAGAAAAAATGACGAAATTATTTATAAAGGCAAATGGGGATTTTCAAATCTTGAAACAGGTAAACCGATTGAATACAACAGCATTTTTAAAATGATGTCAATGACAAAGCCTGTTACCGCTGCTGCCATTATGAAGCTTTATGATGATGGCAGGCTTGATATAGATGATCCGATTTCAAAATATATTTCTTCATTTAAAAATATGCGGGTTGTTAATGACAGACGATATCCGTTTCCTCCGAAAAATCCGATAAATTCATTGCTCGGGCTTATTACATACACTCCTGATAAGGCTAAAACAGAAGCTGCAAACAGAGAGCTTACTTTTAGAGATTTGTTGTCCCATTCATCAGGAATTGAGCAGGGTATTGGCGGTTATGCTATGCATTTTAAGGATAAAGAACTCAGAACAACTCTTGAAAGGCAAACAGAAAAATATGCTTCAAGACCGCTGGATTTTCAGCCGGGTACAGGCACCGGATATTCACCGCTTGCAAATTTTGATATTCTTGCAAGACTTGTTGAAGTGATTTCAGGGAAAAGTGCTGCTGATTATTTCAAGGATGAATTGTTTGAACCGCTTGAAATGAATGATGCATCATTTCATATCAATGATGAGCAGAAAAAACGGACGGTTGAACTTTATAAAAAAACTCCGTTCGGACTAAAAAATGTTACAGATACAAAAAGTGACAAAGACGGATTTGCCAAAATCGATTCTGACAGTAAATATGTATGCGGCTCTGGCGGATTATACTGTACTGCAGAGGATTATGAGCATTTTGCACATATGCTGCTGAACAAGGGTTTATTTAAAGGCAAACGAATTTTAAGTGAAAAAGCAGTTGAATTAATGCAGACGGAGGCACCTGCACGGCATCTTGAGCCTTCTCCGGGTTGCGTATGGGGACTTGGTGTACAAATAAGGCAAAATCCTCAGAAAGGCAATCTACCTGTAACAGAAGGTACATATGGCTGGAGTGGCGCATTTGGCACACATTTTTTTGTTTCACCTAAGGATAATCTGGAATGTGTGTTTGCTACGAATGTAAGCAACATCGGCGGTTCTTCTTCAAAGGTCAGTCAAAAGGTCGAAGAACTTGTGTTTAATATTTTAAAATGAGGGGTAACCATGAGAATAATTAATTTTAGAATCAATCATATGAAAGAGCCTTTTGTTGACGCCGCTCCGGAGTTTTCATGGCAGATTGAAAGTGATGAAAATTCTGTCTTTCAGACTGCCTATCAAATAAACGTATGCGATGAAAAAAGTGAAGTGTGGAACAGCGGCAAGGTGCTTTCAAACAAACAGTCTTTCATCAAATACGGCGGAACTTTAAAATCCAAAACGCAGTATTCGGTCTGTATCACTGTTTGGGATAACAAAGGAAATTGCTCCGCTCTGAAATCTAAGTTTGAAACAGCATTTTTAAACGCCGATGAATGGAAAGGATGTTTTTCAAAAAGTCCTTTTGACAGAAACGAAAGTAAGGTATTTGTTTACGGAATTGAAAATCCGCCCGTATATTTTGAAAAAGATTTTGATATTACGGACGAAGTTATAAGAGCAAGACTTTATGCGACGGCATATGGTGCATACAACGCTTATGTCGGTGGCAAAAAAGTCGGTGACGCCGTTCTTGCTCCGGAATATACACCATACAACAAAATCCTTAATTATCAGGTTTATGATGTTACGGATATGCTGACAAACGGCAAAAACAAGATTGAGTTTCTCGTAGGAGACGGTTGGTTTTTCTGTCCGCAAACGGAAATTACGACCGACGAAAAAATAGATAATTTATCTGTTTTGTATCAGCTTGAAATTGAGTATAAAGGCGGAAAATCGGCAGTTGTTTTTTCGGACGGAAACGAAATTTGCCGCAAGAGTAATATTGTTTTTTCTGATTTGTTTATGGGTGAAAAAGTCGATTTTACTTTGCCCGAAAGCGAAAGAAAAAAAGCAATCGCTACCGATTATTCACTTAAAAATCTCCGTTTACAGCCTATTCCTCAAATAAAGGCAGTTGAAAAATTTGACGCAAAGGAAGTGTATATTTCACCGAAAGGTGAAACAATAGTTGATTTCGGTCAGGTTATTGCAGGAAGATGTAAAATCAAAATAAACGAGGCAAGAGGAACCGAAATCAAGCTTGAGCACACCGAAATTACGGATAAGGACGGCAATTATTTCGCGCAATTCGACCTTGTAAAGCAAACGGATATTGTTGTCTGTTCGGGCGAGCCTTTCGTTTTTGAGCCGGAATTTTCATTTCACGGGTTCAGGTACTTAAAGGTCAGCGGAATGATAAATCCCGTAAAAGAAGATTTTACCGCCGTTCTGCTTTCAACCGAAAAAGAGAACATAGGAAATTTTGTTTGTGATGACGAGCGGTTCAACAGGCTTTATAAAAACATTCGCTATTCACAGAAAAACAATATGATGTCCGTTCCTACGGATTGTCCGTCAAGGGAAAAAGCTGGCTGGACGGGAGATATTCTTGTCTATGCAAAAACCGCAATGCAAAACGAAGATATGACCGCGTTTCTTTCTTCGTGGATTAAAGGGCTTGCCGCTGACCAAAAAGAGGACGGAGTAATTCCCATCACTTCACCCTTTAACAAGGTTTACGAGGCTGTTGCAAAGCAGACAATGGCTCCTTTCGGTGATGAATTAACCGGTATTGCCGGTTGGAGTGATGCAATGGTATGGGTACCGTATGATATGTATCATATTACAGGCAATAAGCATATACTTGAACAGCATTATTTAAGTATGAAAAAGTGGTGTGACTATATAATTAAAACTGCTGAAGAAAAAAGAGGCAGTGACCTGCCATATGAATATGACCGCTATCTTTGGAACACAGGCTTTCATTTCGGTGAATGGTTAGTGCCGGGAAGAGAGGCGGAGGGATTTGAAATTTGCAAAGAAACCGCCTGTTATATCGCTCCGTTTTTCGGGTATATGACCCTTGCCAAAATGAGTGAAATATCGTCAATCCTGAAAACAGATGATGAAAAGTATTATAAGATGATGTCAGAAAAGTTCAAATACGCAATTCAAAACGGACTTATGAAATCAGATATTCTTCCGGACTATCTGCAAAGTTTATATGTGCTTGCAATAGCTTTTGACCTTGTTTCAAAGGAAAATGAAAAACAATATGCGGATAAACTTATCAGCCTTGTTGAAAAGAACAACGGCTGTCTTTGCACGGGATTTCTTGCAACGCCGTATCTTCTTGATGTGCTATGCAAAGTCGGAAGATGGGATTTGGCAAAGAACATTTTGCTTCAAACAAAAAGACCGTCATGGCTTTTTGAGGTTGAACACGGAGCAACGGCAATTTGGGAGGATTGGTTTGCACTCGATGATGAAAACAATCCAAAAAAGACAAGCTATGACCATTACGCTTTCGGTGTAGTAGACGATTTTATTTTCAGAAAGATTTGCGGCATCTCGGCTATTGAACCGGGCTTCTCAAAGTTTAAAGTTGCACCGATTGAAGATGATGTTTTCGGAAATTGGGAAAGAGAATTTATTTCGGAATACGGAAAAATCAAAGTTAAGAAAACCGAGGAAACGCTTGAAGTAACCGTTCCCTGCAATACCACGGCAGTAATTGAATGGAACGGCAAAACATACGAAAAAGAAAGCGGAAAGTACATTTTACAATAATATAATTTAGAAATGGGGTTTTTTTATGAAAAACAATAAGAAACTTACGGCAGTTATTTTGGCAATAATTCTCGGTTGCGGCATTTCTTTGGCAGGATGCGGAAAAAATGAAACGCAAACCGAAACAGGAACAACTACCACCACTTCATCGCAGGAATATAACCTGTCTGTCTCAAATTCAACGGAACCGACAATGGAACCGACAATGTTAAATCAGGAACCGTCTTCATCGGTTTCAAGTGATGAACCGTCAACACAAGCTCCGGTTTTAAAGGAAACCGTATTGAAAGGAACAAACCGCTCTGTTTTGACTATTCATACAAACGGCACATATGATTTTGTATGCTCGGACTACTATCTTTCCACAAAAGATTATCCTGCACTTAAAGCATTGCTTATTATGGCAAATGATGAACAGAAAAAATACATTGTGGAAAAAGACGGAGCCAAGGCGTTGGGACCTATCAGTCTTTCATTTAATGCCGATACATACTCTGTTTCCGGTGGAACACTAACACTTGGCAATAAAAAACCCGTCTACGTTGAAAAAGTCGGATGGGAAGTACCCGCTATTTCAACAGTTACTAAAAGCGGCAGCTCATACATAATAAGCATTAAGGGCGATAACGGAAAGTATAAATTCAATTTTGCCGAATTCACCCTCACCGCCGAACAAGCTAAGAACATCGGACTTTGATTATGATGATAAAAAAAAATACTACGCTCAAAGAAATATATAATATTTCAAAATTAACCGATATAAAAGATTGCCTTATTTCAGGAGGAAACTTTTTCGAGGGTGAAAGTGCGGAAATGACACTTGAACAGCTCCACGAAAAAAATCCGACCTGGGCGACGAATGATATGATTTTTGGGCTTGAACGGCTCTTGAAAAGTGAATTTCAGGTCTTTCCGCTTTATAAAAATGAAAGCGAAAAAAGAAATGTTAAATTAACCTATTTGCCGGCTCAAAAGAGAACGGAAGATTACTGTATAATTCTCCTTGCAGGCGGTGCTTACGGGGCAGTCTGTACTATGGTTGAGTCCTTGCCCGTTGCGGCAAAATTTAATGAATCGGGAATTGACTGTTTTTGTCTCAATTATGAAACGGCAACTCCGGACAGCTTTGAAAAAGGTCTTCTGCCTGCTCCTCTCGATGATTTGGCTAAGAGCTGCAAGCTAATTTTTGAAACCGATAAATTTGATTACAAGACATACTGTGTCTGCGGTTTTTCGGCAGGCGGTCATATTGCTTCACTTTGGGGTACGAATATTATCGGTGCAAAGAAGTATAATCTTCCGCTGCCGAAAGCATTACTGCTTGTATATCCGCTTATAACAATGGAAAATGTCAAGGACGGTCCGATAAAAAGGTATATGTGCGCAGGTATGTTCGGCAAAGACTGTGACCTCGAAAAAATACGAAGTTACGACACAAGCAGGCTTGCATGCGGCACTTATCCCCCGACATATATTGTCAGGGCAGAAAATGACAGCACCGTTTCGGTAAAAGACGGTAACGATTTGAAATCAGCTCTTGACGCATGCCATGTTAAGTGTGTAATTGAGCAGGCGAAGACGGGAGAGCACGGTTTCGGGCTTGGTAGTGAAACTCCGCTTTACGGCTGGACTGATCGAGCCGTAGAATTTATAAAGAGCACAGAGGTGAAAATATGACCAGCTATTTAGCCATAGATATAGGTGCATCATCGGGCAGACACATATTAGGAAGCGTTGAAAACGGTAAAATCGTGCTGACAGAGATTTACCGCTTTGAAAACGGAATAAAGGATGAAAACGGAACACTTGTCTGGGACACCGAAAGATTTTTGAGTGAAGTCAAGAACGGACTTAAAAAATGCCGTGAAATCGGCAAGATTCCAAAAACGATAGCTATTGACACCTGGGGAGTTGACTATGTACTTTTAGATGAAAATAAAAAAGAGATTTTTCCTTGTGTGTCTTATCGTGACAAAAGAACAGACGGCATACCTTCGTCCGAAGATTTCCCGATTTCAGCTAAAAGACTGTATAATCGAACAGGCATTCAGACTCAAGATTTCAACACGATTTATCAGCTTTGGTGCGATAAGAAAAGCGGAAAGCTTGAAAACGCAAGGCACTTTCTGATGATGCCGGATTATCTTTCTTTTAAGCTTACCGGTAAAATTGCGAATGAATACACTAACGCAACAACAACCGGGCTTGTAAATGCCGAAAGTAAAGGTTGGGATAAGAAAATTTTGTCCATGCTTGATATTGATGAAAGCCTGTTTTTGCCGCTGTGTAATCCCGGAACGGTTTTGGGTGAATTTTCAAAGAATATTCAGTCTGAACTCGGTTTTAATTCTACGGTAATTTTTGCACCGAGCCATGACACCGCCTCTGCAGTTGCCGCCTGCCCTCTTGACGAAAAAAGCGTGTATATTTCTTCCGGCACCTGGTCACTTGTAGGTACGGAAAACACATTCCCGGTTTTGACAAGTGAAGCACAAAAAGCAAACTTCACAAATGAGGGCGGAGCCGAATACCGCTTTCGTTTTCTTGAAAATATTATGGGAATGTGGCCGTTTCAAAACATTCGCAAGGAACTCGGCAAAAAATATACATATGATGAAATGATGATAATGGCGATGAAAAGCGACTATAAAAAAGCTTTCTCGCCGAATCTACCCTCTCTTGTCGCCCCGGAAAGTATGCTCGCCTCAATTCGGACGGCGTTAGGTGAGGAAAATTTATCTCTTGCAAATGCGCTTAAATCTGTCTATATTTCGCTTGCAAAATCTTATGACAAAGCGATTAAAGACATCGAAAAAATATGCCGAAAGCAAATCGAGAACATCATTATCGTCGGCGGCGGAAGCAAAGATAAATACCTCAACCGACTGACAAGTGAAATCACCGGCAAGAAGGTCTTTACCGGCCTTTCCGAGGCTACGGCACTCGGAAATATCGCCGTACAGATTATGTATGACAAAAAAATCAGCCTTACCGAGGCAAGGCAAGTGATAAAACAATCTTTTGATATTAAGGAGTGCAAATGATAATGCCTTATGAAAATGCCAAAGGAGCCTATGCAAAATACGGCATAGATACCGATAAAGCCATTGAGAAGCTGAAAAGCGTTTCAGTTTCGCTTCACTGCTGGCAGGGAGACGATGTTCGAGGTTTTGATACAGACCCCGAAAAGCCGCTGACCGGCGGTATTCAGACAACAGGCAATTACCCCGGAAGAGCGAGAACTCCCGAAGAACTTATGAGAGATATCGACAAGGTGATTTCTCTTGTGCCGGGTAAGGTTAAACTTAATCTTCACGCAAGTTATGCGATTTTCGACAAAGAGAACCCGTGGGTTAACCGAGATAAAATCGAGCCGAAACACTTTAAAAAGTGGGTAGATTTCTGCAAAAAAAGAGGTTTGGGCTGTGACTTTAATCCGACATTTTTCTCTCACCCCAAATGCGATCCGCTGACCCTTTCTTCACCGAATGAAGAAACAAGAAGGTTTTGGATTGAGCACGGAAAAGCCTGCATAAGAATTTCAAGCTATCTTGCCGAGGAGCTCGGCGAACAATGTATTATGAATATTTGGACCGGCGACGGCTTTAAGGATATTCCTGCCGACAGAATTGGCCCCCGAATGAGATACAAAGAAGCCATAGACGATATTCTGTCCGAGCCTTATGATTTTAAAAAAGTAAAGCCGTGCGTTGAAAGCAAAGTGTTCGGCATCGGTGTTGAAAGCTATACAGTCGGGTCTGCAGAGTTTTCGCTATCTTATGCGGCAATGAATAAGGATAAATGTATTCCGCTTATGGATAACGGACATTATCATCCGACAGAGGTTGTCAGCGACAAAATCCCTGCCTTGCTCACTTTCTTTCCCGAAATAGCCCTTCACATTACCAGGCCTGTTCGTTGGGACAGTGACCATGTTGTGTTACTTGACGATGAAACGAAAGAAATCGCAAAGGAGATTGTCCGCTGCGGCGGTCTCGACGGCAGAGTGAAAATTGCGCTTGACTATTTTGACGCAAGCATCAATCGCATATCCGCTTGGACGGTAGGATTCAGAAATGTTCAGAAAGCACTTCTGGGTGCTCTGCTCGAACTACCAACATTAAAAGAAATGCAGAACAAGGGCAATTTCACAAAACTTATGGTAGTGAGTGAGGAAGTAAAAACTCTACCTTTCGGTGAAGTATGGAACGAGTATTGCCGTCAATGCGGCAAACCGCTTGACGGCGAATGGTACAATATTGTTGAAGACTACGAAAAAGAGGAGCTTTTAAAAAGATGAAAGATATATTAACCGCACCATTTGTTGAGGAAATGAAAAAGACCACAGCCAATATGTACCGCCTCGGTTGGGATGAAAGAAACGGCGGAAACATCAGCTATATGCTTGACGAAAGCGAGGTCAAAGAATATCTTGACACCGAAAAGATAATACGAACAATTCCGCTTGATTTTGATGCCGCACCGCTTATCGGGAAGATTTTCATTGTAACCGGTACGGGAAAATACTTTAAAAATGTCGAATGCGATCCGGAAAACAATCTCGGTATAATCAGAATCGCGACCGACGGCACAACAGCCGAGCTTCTTTGGGGATACAAAGACGGCGGCAAATTTACAAGTGAACTTCCGGCACATCTTATGAGCCATATTGCAAGGCTAAAAATTGATAAAGGTAACAGAGTTATTATGCATTCTCACCCGACAAATACGCTTGCCATGAACTATGTTCACGAGCTTGACGAAAAGAAGTTTACTCACGCGCTTTGGGAAATGTGTACCGAATGTATCGTCGTTTTCCCTGACGGCGTGGGCGTACTGCCGTGGATGCTTTGCGGAACAAACGAAATCGGCAGAGCCACGGCGAAAAAGATGGAAGAATTCCGTCTTGTTGTCTGGGGTATGCACGGAATTTATGGCGCAGGTAAAACACTTGACGAAACTTTCGGGCTTATTGAAACGGTTGAAAAAGCGGCACAGATTTATATGCTGACAGCTCATCTGCCGAGAGTTAATACCATAAAAGACGAGCAGATGCAAGAACTCGCAGAGTTTTTCGGTGTGAATTACAGGGAAGATTTTTTAAATGTGCAACATGAGCAGAAATAAACAATACGGCAAGGTGTTTCATACTCAAATCGCCGAAAACACTTTTCAGCTTTCCACCACTCTTGACGGATACGGCAGCAAACCCGGAAAGGCTTGCCGTAATTCTTACCTTATTATAGGTTCGGAAAAAGCTGTTTTGTTTGATTTGGCACTGGAGGAACCTGAACTTGTCCTTTATGCCGAGCATCTTGCGGGAAAAAGGACTGAAATAGTATTGAGTCATGCTCATGTTGACCATATCTTCAACGCTGAAAAAGTTTCGGACTTATGGCTTCATAAAGAAGATGAAAAGCTTTTGCGACACGGTGCAATCTTTCAAAAAGCATTAAAGCCATGTCCTGCACTTCATTTTTTGAAAGACAAAGAAAAAATTGATCTCGGTGACAGAACTTTGAGTGTAATTCATATTCCGGGTCATACGGACGGCAGCATTTTACTCTATGACGAAAAACACAGTCTGCTTTTTTCGGGCGATACGGTAACGCGAAGGCTTTTGTACGGCATGCACAGGGTTGTACCTCTTGCGGAGTTTTGTGAAAACCTCGAAAAGCTGAACGAATTTAAAATCAACGGAATATATTCGGCGCACGACAGAGTTTGCCTGCCGAGTGGGTATATTGACTATATGACGGATATGCTTTGTAATTATTTACCGAAGAACGGCAAAATCAAGAGAATGTTGTTTGTTAAATTTTTGACATTTACAGACGGTGAAGAAACCGATTTAAAATACTTTGATTTTGCACAACTGATAAAAAAGAGAAATAGAAAATGAAAACAAAGAGGTTTGCCGTAAAAAGAAATAATCTTGTAATCAAAGGTGAAATATATATCCCTCAAAGCTGTATTGCTGAAAATTAAACAGTAATCGTCAGCCATGAATTTGGTATGAATATGCTTTCAATCCAAAAGTACGCAAAGAGATTTGCCGAATTGGGTTATACCGCATATATTTATGATTTCTGCGGTTCAGGAGCAGGAATAAGCTTTACATCTCATTTTGATAAAGCAAACAAAAAGAGCTAACAGACACAGAAATCTGTTAGCTCTTTATTTATGAATAATTTTCAGATGTTGTCAAAATGTTGTCACGAGGACAGTTCGCCTTTTTAAAACCCAGTATCTATACGGGTTTACGGCGTTTTGACTACTATTCCCACTCAATAGTGGCGCAGGGCTTGGGAGTGAGGTCATAGAGGACACGGTTCACGCCGTCGATCTCGGTGGTGATGCGGTTTGTGATATGCTCGAGAAGCTCGAAGGGAACATTCTCGACGGTGGCGGTCATTGCGTCACGGGTATTGACCGCGCGGATGATGACGGGGTAAGCGAAGGTGCGGGCGTCATTCTTAACGCCGACAGATTTGAAATCGGGTACGACGGTGAAATACTGCCAGACCTTGCCCTCAAGACCGTTCTTTGCGAACTCCTCACGCAGGATAGCGTCGGATTCTCTGACAAGCTCAAGCCTCTCTCTGGTGATAGCGCCGAGGCATCTGACGCCGAGGCCTGGACCGGGGAACGGCTGACGATAGACCATGCCGTCAGGCAGACCGAGCTCTTTGCCGACAACTCTGACTTCGTCCTTAAAGAGGAGTTTGACGGGCTCGACAAGCTCGAATTTGAGATCCTCGGGAAGTCCGCCGACGTTGTGGTGAGCCTTTACCGGGCCGGATTCAAGAATGTCTGGATAAATTGTGCCCTGAGCGAGGAACTCGATACCGTCGAGCTTCCTTGCCTCTTCCTCAAACACTCTGATGAATTCCGCGCCGATTATCTTGCGCTTCTTCTCCGGCTCTGCAACGCCCGCAAGCTTATCGAGGAAGCGGTCAACGGCGTCAACATAGATGAGGTTTGCGTCCATCTGATTGCGGAACACCTCGATGACCTGCTCGGGTTCGCCCTTGCGGAGCAGACCGTGGTTGACGTGGACGCAGACAAGCTGCTTGCCGATTGCCTTAATAAGGAGAGCCGCGACGACCGATGAATCGACGCCGCCGGAGAGGGCGAGAAGGACTTTCTTGTCGCCGACCTGCGCTCTGACTGCTTCGATCTGCTCGTCAATGAATTTCTTGGCGAGCTCGGGGGTGGTGATGCGTTCCATGGTTTCGGGACGTTTGTTGCTCATTAATAATTCCTCCGTGTAAATATTATCGGTTGATACAGTTACCAAAATAGCTTTGAACGGGCACTGCGGGAGTACCCTTGCCGCCCGAACAGCTTCATTTCCTTAATGGATCGTGCTCGGGAAAGTATCGGCATTGCCAAAACAATATAATTATATCATTTGCGACAATTTCGGTCAAGTGATTTAGAGAAATACACGAGCGGCAAACGAAAAATGGCGTATGAATGCAATATGCTGTGTTTTTTGACGGATATCGGGCATTAAAATGACCCCCGCAGAGCCGCGGAGGTCGAATGATCATTTTGCTTTTCTAAGTCTGCCCGCAAGTGAGAATGCGGCGAATACCACAATATCGGCGGCAACTATCGTCGAGCCGACGGGGGTGCCGTATATGACGGAGGCGAGGATCCCGAGCACGGAGCAGAGCACCGAGATAACGGCGGCGCTTGCCATGACCGCCCGGAAGCTCTTGAATACGCGCATCGCCGAGAGGGCGGGGAAAATGATGAGCGCCGAGATGAGCAGCGCGCCGACGAGGTTCATTGCGAGCACTATCACAACGGCGGTGACTACGGCGATGAGAATGTTGTAGGCTCTCACGTTTGTGCCGGTGGCGCGGGCGAATTCCTCATCGAACGTGACGGCGAAAATCTTGTGATAAAATATCACGAAGGTCAGAATCACAAGGATGGCCAGCCCCACACAGAGCCAAACATCGCTCACAGAGAGGGTGAGTATCGAGGTCGAGCCGAAGAGGGTGGAGCAGACGTCACCGCTGACGTTGGAGGCGGTCTGAAATACATTCAGCAGCAGGTAGCCGAGCGCCAGTGCGCCGACAGAGATCATTGCAATTGCGGCGTCGCCTTTGATCTTGCCGTTGGAGTTTAAGCCGAGCAGCACCACGGCGGCGACTATTGTCACGGGCATTGCCACGGTCATGGGGGCGAGACTGAGCACTGCGGCTATCGACATTGCGCCGAATGCAACGTGCGAGAGCCCGTCGCCTATCATAGAATATCGTTTGAGCACGAGGCTGACTCCGAGCAGGGCGGCGCAAAGCGAGATGAGCACGCCCGCTATCAGCGCGTAGCGCACAAATGAATAGCTGAGGTAGGTCTGAAGTGCGGTTATGATATTCATTGTGCGTCACCTCCAGCCGATGTGAAGCGTCTGCCGATATCGCTGTTAATATATTCGTCCTTTGTGCCGAAGAAAAGGGGAGTGTGGCTGATGTGAAGTATGTGCGAGGCGTATGTCAGCGCCGCACCGAGGTCGTGTGAGACCATCACGACGGTCATGCCGCTGTCGTTGACCTCTTTGATGAGCTTGTAAAGGCTTTGAGTGACAACAGGGTCAAGACCAGCTACGGGTTCGTCGAGCACAAGCAGCTTCTTGGCAGCGCAAAGCGCGCGGGCGAGCAGCACTCGCTGCTGCTGACCGCCCGAAAGCTCCCTGTAGCACCTGCCGGCAAGATCGGTTATGCCGAGGCGCTCCATATTCGCGGCGGCAAGTTCACGTTGAGCTTTTGTATAGAACGGATGAAATCCCGATAAATTCAGGCAACCCGATAGGATTATCTCGCGCACCGAGGCGGGGAAATCCTTCTGCACCTCCGTCTGCTGCGGCAGGTAGCCTATTTCGCTTTTTTGCAGCCCGTCGCCGAATTCTATCTTACCTTTCAGTATATTTTTGTGCCCGAGCAGCGCTTTCATCAGCGTGCTTTTGCCGGAGCCGTTCTCGCCGACTATGCAAAGGTAGTCACCTTTATACAGCTCAAAGTTAAGCTCGGAGACAACGGGCTTGCCCTCGTAGCCGAGAGTCAGATCCGTGCATTTTATAAGCGCCATCAGTTAAGCGCCTCCTTTAGTTTAGTCAGATTATCGGTCATTGCGCCGAGGTAGCTTTCGCCTGCGGCGATGTCGTCGGCGGAGACGGATTGGCAGGAATCAAGCGTTAATGTGCCCGCACCTGTTGCTTTGCAAACCGCCTCGGCTATCGAGCCGTCCGAGCCGTCGATGATAAAGACATAAGGCGTGCCCGTCTCTTTGGTCTTGTTTATCAATGTCGCCATCGTCTCGAAGCTCGCCTCGGATTCGGCGGAGCAGCCAGGGAATGCGGCGTAGTATTTAAGCCCGTAATCCTCAACGAGATAGCGGAACGGGAAGCGGTCGGCGAATATCAGTGTGTCACGCTTTGCGCTCGATACGGCGGCGGAGTATTCGCTGTCAAGCTCGTTTAATCGGGTGATGTATTCTTTGGCGTTCGCTCTGTATTTCTCGGCGTTTTGCGGGTCAACGGAGCATATCGCTTCACAGAGCTTATCGGTTATTTTCGCCGCGTTGCGCAGTGAGAGCCAGACGTGCTCATCCTGCTCGGCTTCATCTTTGCCGTGATGATGTTCCTCCTCCGCCTGCATACCCTCGACCGTCTCCTCCTCGAGCAGATTCACTGCTTCTGTGAGTGTAAAGGTGTTCAACTTGTCGTTGCCTGCCGCCGCAAGAGTCTTTTTTACCCATTTTTCGGAGTCTTCGCCGATATAGATAAAAAGGTCTGCCGTGGCGATCTTAACAATGTCTGCGGCGTTCGGCTCGTAGCTGTGGAAGTCCTCCTTGCCGTCAAGGAGCAAGGTCAACCCCTTGTCAGTGCCGAGAATGTTTTTGGCGAAATCATATTGCGGGAATGCCGTGCAGACTATGCTCAAGCCCTCGGAGCTTATCGGTTGAATGCCGCATGAAGCGAGCGAGAGTAACAGGAGAGCCGCCGCTATGCCCGCAGCTATTCTTTTAAACATTAATGTATCCTCCGTGGGTCATTTCCTGCATTTGTCGCATTTGCCGAGGATGAGTGTATGGCTGTCGACCTCAAACCCCGTGCTGCTGCTGATATCCTGCTGTATTATTGAGCTTACGTTGCTATCAAGGTGATATACTTTACCGCAATCGGTGCATTTCATGTGCAGATGACCGTCACATTTGCCGTCGCTTATATATTGATATACGAAGCTGCGACCGTTCCCTCTGACGGAGCGGTGAACTATCCCGTCCTCAACGAGCTTCGTCATCAGGCGGTAAGCGGTGCTTTTGCCGATATCCTCGGAGCCTATCGCCTCGGTTATCTCCTCTATGCGGAATGCTTTATCCTGATTCTCACGCAGAAAGTCGATCAGCTTTGACCGCTGGTGAGTATTATAGGTTTTCAATTCAATCACCTCAAAATTGAGAATTACTATCAAATTACTATATTATTATATCCCTTAATTCCTAAATGTCAAGCGGAATTTGAGAATTACTATCGAATTTTAAATTTTGCCGTTTTTCCTTGACTTTTATCGCTAAAAGGTATAAAATATCATATCATCTTAACAAATTTTTTGGAGGAAATAACGATGAAGAAACGCATTCTCTCAGTCGTCCTCGCTCTTTGTATTGCAATGAGCGCGGCATTTGCCGTCGGCGTTTATGCCGATGACGCGAACGGCGTTCTCAGATTCAATGAGAACGGTGAATTCACCATCATGCACCTGACGGATACGCAGGACGGCTATCCCACCAGCGAGAAGATGCTTAAGTATATTGATTATATGCTTAAGACCTACAAGCCCGACATTGTCATACTCGGCGGTGACAATTGCGTCGGCAAGGAAATCGAAGGCGAAGAAAATCAGGATCCTGCGGTGAATATTGAGCGCTCAATTGAGCAGCTTGTCTCTGTCTTTGTTGAGAACAAGACCTATTTCACCTTTGTTTTCGGCAACCATGACCATCAGTATGTTGACGGCATAGATATTGACCCCGTTGGTCAGGGCAAAGTCAAGGAGCATCTCCTCGGTCTCTATCAGAAGTACGGCAAGGGCTATTGCCTTGCATACGATGCCGATCCTTCGCTTCACGGCGTCGGCACCCACAATCTCCCCATCCTTGCTTCGGATTCCAATAAGATCAAGTTTAATCTCTGGATGTTCGATTCCGGCAGCTATGCCGCAGACGAGAACGGCAAGAAGGTCGGCTACGACTGCGTCAGAGAGGATCAGATAGCTTGGTATCAGGATAAGAGCGCGGCTCTCGACAAGCTCGCCGGTGAGCAGGTCAAGTCACTTGCTTTCCAGCATATCGTTGTCGGCGACGTCTATGACAACCTCTTCTATGAATCAATATTTGACCTCGGCGAGCTCGGCAGGAACTTTAACGGCAAGCACTATTCATTCCTGCCCAAGACCGAGAACTTCACCGGTCAGCTCTTTGAATATCCCTGCCCGGGTTACTACAACTGCGGTCAGTTTGACGCAATGGTCAAGCAGGGCAACGTGCTCGGTATATTCTCCGGCCACGATCATGTCAACAGCTATGAGACCGAGCGTGACGGCGTGTGGATAATCAACACCCCCGGCGCAACTTACCACTCCTACGGCAATGACCTCGTCAGAGGCAGCCGCCTTATCACTATCAATGAGAAGAACACGAGCACCTTCACCAGCAGGATCGTCACGGTTAATGACGCCGCTATTGCGGATGAGACCTTCGCAGCCGATGTGGGCATCAATCCGACCTTCGCAAAGATCCAGATGTTCTTCGGCGAGGTCGCCAAGGTCCTCGGCAGAGCCGCATCCCCGATCTTCAAGGTTCTCGGCTATCTCAGCAAATTTGCATAAAAAATCACAAAATGCTGCCGCGCTTTTGCGGCAGCATTTTTTTGTTTTTTTCAATGATTTTTAACAATTTGTTAATTCGTGCGGCATAATATTGACTGTTGGTCATTTTTGATGTATTATCTTGTGCGGAAATGACCAATGGTCATTTGAGTATATTTCGATACCGAGGTGCGGCGTGATGCCCAGCGTGAATGACAACAAAACCGATAAAAAGAAGCGATTGCTGGAGTCGGCGTTTGAGCTTTTTCTCGATAAGAGCGTGAATTCCACCGCAGTTGACGACGTGGTCAAGGGCGCGGGGGTGGCAAAGGGCACGTTTTATCTTTATTTTAAGGATAAATACGATCTGCTCAATCAGCTTGTCGCCCACAAGAGCGGCAGCGCTTTTATCAAGGCTTATGAGGCTGCTTTTGCCGATGAAGATGCGGATTTTGAGGATAAGATGCTGCTGCTTGTGAATAACATCATCGACTTCCTCGCCGCCAACCGTGAGTTTACGGCGCTGCTTCAAAAGAATCTGGCATATTGCTTCCGCAAGCTGATAGGCGGCGACGACCCCGCCATTCGCAGCGCAGTGCTGATGATGGAGGGCGAGCTTGAGAAGCGCGGCTACACTGCCGAGGAGGCGGGCAAGGCGCTCTATCTTATCGCCGAGCTTACCGGCTCCACCTGCTGCAACGCAATAATCCTCGGCAGCCCGTACGGTATTGATGAAATAAGAGGCTTCCTGTGCGAAACCGTCAGGAACCTGCTGAGAAAGGAGAACAGGGAAATATGATTGAAAAAATGTCAAAATTCATCGCCTACCACCCAAAGACGATCCTTCTCATAGCTACCCTGCTGCTGATACCGAGCCTGCTCGGCTATGTCGGCACCAAGATAAACTATGATATTCTCTCCTATTTGCCGGAGGATCTGGATTCCGTCAAGGGCGAGGTCATCCTCGACGAGGTGTTCGGCAATTCCGCCAACGCTTTCATAGTGGTCGAGGATATGGAGGCGAAGGATGTCGCCCAGATAAAGCAAAAAATAGCCGATGTGGACGGTGTCAAGAGCGTCACATGGACTGATACCATCGCTGATATCAGCATCCCGCAGTCGATGCTCCCCGATGTGCTCACCGACATCTTCTATTCCTCAGACGGTACCGCGACCATGCTCATGGTGCAGTTTGAGAATGAGAGCGCCTCCGCCGAGACAATGTCGGCAATAAAGCAGATTAAGTCAATTATGAATAAGCAGTGCTTCATGAGCGGTATGTCAGCCATAATGGCGGATACCAAGAACCTTGTTGACAAGGAGGCACCGATATATATCGTTATCGCCGTTGCCCTTGCGCTTGTCGCCCTGTCGTTCACGATGAGCTCATATGTGCTGCCCTTCGTGCTTCTGTTTGCCCTCGGATATGCAGTTATCTATAATATGGGCACCAATATCTTCCTCGGCAGCATTTCATACATTACTCAGAGTATTGCCGCGATACTTCAGCTCGGCGTTACGATGGATTACTCGGTATTCCTTATGGACAGATACGAGGAGGAGCTTAAAAAGGTCGACAGATCCGATAAGAACGGAAAAAAAGAAGCAATGTCCAAGGCGATATCAAAGACCTTCATTTCGCTTGCGGGCAGCTCGCTGACCACGGTTTTCGGCTTCCTTGCCCTTTGCTTCATGAGCTTCACGCTTGGCCTTGATATCGGTATCGTCATGTCGAAGGGCGTCGTGCTCGGCGTTGCAAGCGTTGTAGTCGTCCTGCCCGCAATGCTGCTTATGTTCGACACGCCCATCCACCGCTTCAAGCATAAGCCCCATGTGCCGAGCTTCAACAAGCTCTCGGACTTCAGCATCAAGCACAGAAAGGTGCTCGCGATAGTCTTTATTCTTCTTGTTATACCTTCATATATAATGAAGAATCACGTCAATATGTATTATGACTTCACCAAGGCTCTGCCCGAGGATATGGCTTCCGTCTCGTCCCTCGCAAAGCTCAAGACGGAGTTCAACATGGCGACGACCCATTTCGTTATTGTTGACGAGGATGTGCCCGCCTATCAGGTGGCTCAGATGGTCACGGAGTTTGAGGATGTCGACGGCGTTTCAAACGTCATCGCCCTGAATTCCTTCCTCGGCGCCGCAATAAGCGAGAGCATTATCCCCGACCAGATAAAGGAGATCTGCCAGAAGGGCGGATACAGGCTGATGATGATAAACTCCGTTTACGGCACGGCCACCGATGAGGGCAACGCCCAGATAGATACGCTGCTCGGCATACTCGCAAAATATGACCCGACGGGTTATATCACCGGCGAGGGCGCGCTGAGTAAGGATCTTATCTCGGTCACCAGCCGCGACTTCGTGATAACGGGTATCATCTCGATAGCCGCAATATTCATCCTCATAGCTATCTGCTTCAAGTCGATAAGCATCCCCGTGATACTTGTTGCTTCGATAGAGCTTGCAATACTGATAAACGAGGCCTGCTCGCTGATAACCGGGGCGGAGATACCGTTCATCGCTCCCACGATCATCAGCTGCGTCCAGCTCGGCGCCACGGTCGACTACGCAATATTGATGACCTCGAGATATAAAGAAGAGCTCAACAACGGCAAAGACAGGATCGATGCCATAAGGGACGCCGCAAAGGCATCCAGCCGCTCGATATTCCAGAGCGCGCTCGTCTTCTTCTGTGCGACGTTCGGTGTGTATCTCATTTGCAATGTCAACATTGTCAAGAGCATATGCGCCATGCTTGCGAGAGGCGCGGTCATAAGCGCAATAATCATCATGGTGTTCATGCCTGCGCTGCTGTGCCTGTGTGAGAAGATAATCAACAAAACATCTTATAAATGGATAACTAAGGGGGAAACGGTCCATGAAAGCTAAAAGAATAATCGCTCTGCTCCTTGCCGCAATGATGCTCCTGTGCACCGCCTGCTCAGGTAAGGGCGACGATACGACCACTACAAACGACGGGCAGGATGAATATATCCAGCCGAGCTACGATACCGCCGCCGGCAGCGTTACCAAGACCGAGACGGTCTATGTCAACCTCAAGGCAAACGGCGATGTCAGCAAGGTCAGCGTCAGCGACTGGCTCCATACCGATAAAAACGAGGTCTATGTCGACGATATGAGCGACCTTGAAAATATAACCAACGTCAAGAGCAAGGTAACTCCCGTCACCGACGGCGAGAAACTGCGTTGGAATATGCCCGACACCGACCTTTATTACAGCGGCACTACCGACAGAGAGCTGCCCATCTCCGTGCAGCTTAAATACTACCTTGACGGCAAAGAAATAAAGCCCGAGGATCTTGCGGGCAAGAGCGGCGAGGTCAAGATAGACGTTAAGATGATAAACAATGCCTCCAAGGACGGCTTTGTCAACGGCAAGAAGCATAAGGTATATCTGCCCATGCTCGTTGTCGGCGGCATGATCCTGCCTGAGGGCACCTTCTCGGGCGTTACGGTCAAGAACGGCCAGTCCATCGGCGACGGCTCCAAGGAGATAGTCGTATTCACCGGTATGCCCGGCTTTTCCGAGAGCCTTGGCTTCTCCGAGAAGGATCTGGGCGACCTCGGCGGCCTTGTTATCGGCAGCGAAGCGAGCGTCACCGCAACGGTCGAGAATTTCTCGCTCGGCAACCTCTATTTCGCGGCTCTGCCCATAGCCTCGCTCAACCTTGATATCGCGGCGCCCGAGACGGTCGACGACCTCAAGAGCACTCTTGCGGCTCTCAAGACTTTCCAGAATGCATTGAATAAGATCGACCCCGACAAGCTCCTCTACAGCATGATAACCGATAAAGATAAGGTCACCACGCTGATGAATACCCTCACCAAGACCATTGAGGTCTATAAGAAGAATCAGAATCTCGTCAAGATGCTCGGCAAATACGCCACTCCCGAGAATGCGGAGGCGATAAAGACCCTGCTTGAGAGTCTGAATGACCCCGACGTGCAGAATGCGCTCAAGATACTTGCCGACCCCACCGTGCAGAAGCTGTTCAATAAGCTGCCCGGCATCATGGAGGGCTTCGAGGCTGTTTCACCCCTGCTCAACGAGATGCAGGCCGACCTTGCAAAGCCCGAGGTCAAGGCGGAGCTTGACAATCTGCCCGAGACGATGAAGACCCTCTCCGAGATAAGCGACACTCTCAACGCAAACTCCAAGGAGATAAACGCGATAGTCGCGCTGCTCAGCGACGACGGCACCGATATGGTGAATACGCTGCTCGAGAGCATCGACCTTGATGATTTCAAGGGTCTCGGCGATAAATACGGCAGTCTCGTCAGCGACGGCGATGTGCTTGTGGCTCTCGCTCAGGAATGGCTCAATTACGGTAAGGATTACGGCCTCTTCACCAAGAGCGCCGAGGGCATGAAGACCAGCCTTGCGTTCATCCTCACCACCGAGAGCATTTCCGCTCCCGTTGAGGCAAATACCGATACCGAGACCACCGAGGCTCAGCCGTGGTACAAGAAGATATTTTCAAAATAAAATGATTTTGCGGAGGTAAGGCAATGGCTGTTTGCTATATCGTCGGGGCGGGGGGTTGCCCGCCGCTTGACAACATCCGAATAAACGAGGGCGATACGGTCATTGCCGCCGACGCGGGGCTGCGTTACCTGCGTGCGGCGGGTATAAATCCCGACTCCGTGATAGGCGATTTCGACTCGCTCGGCAGCGTCCCCGAGGGCGGCAAAGTTACCGTGCTGCCCGCCGAGAAGGATGTGACGGATATGTATGCCGCCGCCGACGCGGGCGTCGCCGCGGGCTACACCGAGTTCAAATTCTACGGCTGGGCGGGCGGACGCCTCGACCATACCCTTGCCAATATTCAGCTCTGCGCTTCTCTCGTCGAGAGAGGCTACAGGGCTGATTTCGTTGCCGAGAAGCAGATATTGACCGCTCTGCATTGCGGCGAAATGCGCTTTGATAAGTCGCACAAGGGTTATATCTCCGTCTTTGCCTTCAGCGACGAATGCCTCGGAGTGACCCTCAAGGGGCTGAAATACACGCTCGATAACGCAACGCTCAGCAGCCGCTTCCCGCTCGGGGTCAGCAATGAATTCACGGGCACGGACAGCCTTGTTAAAGTCAGTCAAGGTACGTTGATTGTCGTTTTCAACGCTTGACACTTTTATGCTTTTGCGGTAAAATAGAAGTGAAAATTTTACTTTGGAGGTAGTTATTTAATGAAAACACTCTCAAAAAGAGCACTTTCCCTGCTGCTTGCGGCGATAATCATTGTCAGCGCAGCGATCCCGACCTTTGCTTCGGATGTTGCATGGGACGCATGGTGGAGCAGCGCTGAGTCGCAGTCCGGCATCAACGTGTTCCCCGGCTCGGATGAAAGCGAGCGCCTTTTCTCATGGTACAGCGACAGCGAATCGGAGCCTCGTGTAGAGATCTATACGATCAACTTTACCAAGGCGTTCAAAGGCACCAGCACACGCACCTACGGCGGCAGCTATGTCAATAAAGTTGCCGTTACTGGGCTTGAGGCTGATACGACCTACAGCTACAGGTGCTTCAGCGGCGACTATAAGTCGGCTATATACACCTTCACCACCGGCGGCGGTGACAGCAAGGATTTCTCCGCCATGTATGTGACCGACGTCCATATCACATATGACGAAAATAACCCCGACGGTCTCAAAGAGACTGCGTATAATTTCAACAATACGATAGCTTCCGCAAAGCTGAAAAATCCCGATATCTCTCTCATCCTCTCCGCGGGCGATCAGGCCAGCGAGGGTCTCGAAAGCGAATACAGGGCGTTCAGCTCAACTCCTTTGGGCAGAAGCATGTCGATAGCCACGGCGGCGGGCAACCATGACCGCAAGGGCGTTGACTACAAGACCTTCAAATTCATGCCCAACGAGCGCAAGAGCAACTATGAGTCGTCCTACATAACCTCGGATTATTATTTCGTCAAGGGCGACGTGCTCTTCCTCGTTATGGACAGCAACAGCGGCAGCGGCATGGATCATCATGCCTTCATCAAGAACGCCGTCAAAGAGAATCCCGATGTCAAGTGGAGGGTTATGATGATGCATCACGACCTCTACAGCGGCAGGATCCCTCACAGAGAGAGCGAGAATAAGATGCTCCGTCTCCTTTGGGGGCCCATGGCGGATGAATTCAATATCGACCTTGTCCTGCTCGGTCACAGCCACTACTACACCGTCTCCAACGTTCTGTGCGGCAACAAGACCGTTGCGCCCATGACTCAGAACGGCGTGCTGACCGACCCGAACGGCACCGTATATATGGTCTCCGGCTCGATCAACAGACCGAGGAACGACGATGAGGATTCCCTCGGCCTGAGCGACAATATCGGCTACGCTTACCTCACTCAGGAGAAGATATATAATATCATCGACTTCACCGAGGATTCGCTCACCGTCAGCTCATACACCGTCGAGAGCGGCGAGAAGTTCAACAGCTTCACCATCAATAAGACCTCGCAGCAGGGCGGCCACACCAAGGCGTTCCCGAATCCGTTCAATGCGTTCGTCAGATTTGTCGGCACGGTGTATACCATGTTCAATAATATCAGCGTTTATCAGAAGCTGACCGATAAGGGCTACGATGTCAAATTCTTTGACGTTGTTTTCCCGAAGCAATAATAACAGCAAAAAACAAGCGAAAGGGGAGAGAAGTATGTTTGTTATTGCTCACAGGGGCGCCAATAAACTTGCGCCTCAGAATACAATTCATGCGTTTCTGAAGGCGGCGGAGCTTAAATCCGACGGCGTTGAGACCGATGTTCACGTCACCAAGGACGGCGAGCTCGTGCTTTGCCATAACGGCACGGTCGACAAGACCTCCGACGGCAGGGGCAGGATCTCGGATATGTGCCTGAGCGACCTGAAGCGGTTCGATTTCGGCTCGTGGTTCGGCAGACGCTTCAAGAATACGACCATACCGACTCTCGATGAATTTCTGCAAACAATGAAGGACACCGCCGTATCGGTGCTCAATATTGAGCTCAAGCCGCAGAAGGGCGGCAGGCTCGACTTTGTGGATACGGTCATTCAAAAGGCCAAGGAATACGGGCTTGCGGATAAACTATTTATCTCCAGCTTTGATTACCGCATCCTCGATAAAGCGAAGAGCCTTGAGCCGTGCGTCCGGACGGGCTATCTCTACCCCGCCATGGGCGATATCGTCAAGCGCAAGCTCTTCTCGCCTATGAATATCGTGCGGAAGTATAATATCGACTATCTGCTGCCGCATCAGGGCTATGTCTCAAAGAAGCTCATTGAAAAGGCGCATGACGCAGGCAAGAGAGTCGCTGTCTGGACTGTCAATAAGCTCGAGACCGCCGAAAAGCTCAGCCACTGGGGCGCCGACGGCGTGATAACCGATTTTCCTGATATCATCAAAAATAAACTCGAATCCATATAACAAATCAAGGCTGCCGCTTATGCGGCAGCCTTTTGTCAATTTTAGCTTTCGTCTGTTGCAGTGAGGTAGTCAAGCTCTTCCGAGAGCTTGTTGCCGTCGGCATCTATCACATAACTCTTCAGATCGGCAGTTTCTGTGGATTCCGATGGTTTAAGAATTACGCCGACGCCCTTGGAATAGCCGTAGCCGAAGATTATATCCTGATATTCGCCGCCGTCGCAAATGACATTGCCGTTTCTATCATATATGGCGGCAAAATCATCGTAATCGGGGCCTATCAAGCATGTGTCTTTGAGCACAAAGCGATCCTCATTAATTGCAAAACCCTCTTTACGGGAGCACGGAACAAGCTCACGACCGCTTGACGAGTCATACAGACCGTACAGTATGCATGAGTTGCCTTCTTCGGGCACTTTATACATACATGCGACGACCGTGCCGCCTTTGCCCTCGCCGAATGGGTCTAGCACTACTTTGTTTGCAGGGAGTTCAGCGATGATTTCACCGCCGTATGAAATATAGTAAGCGCGCTCAGTGTTGTAGGCTTCCAAAATATGCCGCCGTGTTGTAATAGGCATTAAAACATTGTCAAAATCAATGTCAAGCAGCCTTTTGCCGCTCATATCGACAATATATGTTTTGCCGTATTCCGGAGCAACGATCGCAATGGGCTTGCCGCCATCTTCATCAACACCCCAAACTGTGCCCTCAAACCACGGAATGATCGTTTTGCCGCTTTTGTCGATCATTGACATAAAAGTTTTGCCGTTTTCATTGGATGATACGGCGAATGTGTCTTTACTTAGCGGGACTGCGTTGGAATAACTTGGCTCTATTACCACATTGCCGTCCGAGTCCATAACGCCGTACAGGTTATCCTCGCTTTCGGGATTTTCTTCGTGCCGAGGGTTGGTGTAGCAGGAGACAAAGCCGAATTTGAGCGGCAGCGCGGTGTTTATGAATATCCCGTCCGAGCTTGGTGCGGCGGAAGATGTCTCGGTCGGCTTCGGCTCAGGCTTATCCTGCTTCAGCAGCATTGCGCCCGCCACGGCGAGGCAGAGAAAGAGCGCCGCCGCTGCGGCAAAACGCCAAGGTTTTCGGCTTCGGTGCGGCTTGATTTTTTCGGCGGATTCGATGAGCTTCGGGTCGATATGCTCCATGCCGTTTAAGATGTCGTTCCCGTTCATACGCTGTATCCCTCGCTTTCCAAATGCTTTTTAAGCTGTGCCCGCAGGCGCGACAGAGTGACCTTGACCTTGCTTTCGCTGAAGCCGAAGCTCTCGGCGAGAGCCGATATGCTGTCGAGATACCAATACCGCCTGATGAAAAGCTCCCGCTTCTCCTGCGGCTGAGAATAAAGGAAGCGGCTGATTGCTTCACCGAGCAGCGTGCAATCCGCCTGCGCCTCCACCGAAGCGCCCGACGGAACACATTCCTGCATTTCATGCGACAGCTCAGTGATATAGGCGCTGCGCTTCAACGCCCGCTCGCTGCGGCAGCGTTTGAGCGACAGGCTGCGGGCTATCCTCGCAAGGAAAGCGAATAAGTAATCCCTCGGCTCATTCGGCGGGATCAGCCGCCACGCTTCGGAGTAAACGTCGTTTTCGCATTCCTCGGCGGTGCGGGGGTCGTTGACTATGCCGAGCGATATCCCGTGCAGCCGCGCGCCGTATTTCTCGGCGGAGTGCTTTATGGCGCTCTCATCCCTGGCGAGATATAGGTCGACTATCCTGCTGTCCTCCATACCATTCTCCTCTCCTGATTTTTGCAGTTGACCGTTCAACCGCTCTCACCCTGTTAAGTCCGTTTTGCGGCATATGCGTTACACCGTGACGGGAAGAATTTTGAAATATTTGAAAAAACACACGGCTCCGCGGGGAACCGTGTGTTTGATTTATTCTGCTTCCTTCGTGATCTTCCTGACCCAATTGAAGCTGTTGACCTTAAAATATGCAACGATGCACTTGATGACCTGATCGGCCTTGAGGCAGGCGAAGGTTACGACGACGGGGAATTTGAATACGAACGCGCTGAGTGCCGATATCGGCAAAACGACGAGCCACATAAAAATGAAGTCGTTTTTGAGCACGAAGCCCGTTTCGCCGCCGCCCGAGACGATGCCGCAAAGGCAGGGCGCTTCATACGAGGTGCCGATTATCGAAACGGCGAGCACCCAGATGAATTGATTAGTGTAAGCGATGGTCTGCGGCGTTGCGTCGTAGAAGTCGATTATCAGAGTCTTGCAAAGCAGCAGTATTGCGCTTGAGACAACGCCAATACCCAGGAATATCAGCTGCAGGCGGCGGCTGCGGCTCTTTATCGTCTCCATGGGCGCGTCCTCACCGATGGTCTTGCCTATCAGCACGCAGGCGGCGTTGCTCGAGGCGTAGCAGATGACCGTCGCTATCTGGAATATCGTGGTAGCTATGCTGTTGGCGGCTATTGCGCTCTCGTCGAGCCTGCCGATTATTGCGCCCTGGATGCTCATGGCAACGCCCCAGGAAACGCTGCTCATCATAAGCGGCAGCCCCGTCCTGAAGTAGTCGCCGAACATCGACCTTGTCGTAACAAAAAGGTCACGCAGCCTGAAACTCAGTTTTTTATCAATAAAGAGAGTATAGATCACTACAACGACAAGCTCTATCGAGCGTGCAATGAGGGTTGCGAGCGCCGCACCGCGAACGCCCATCTCAGGCGCGCCGAATTTGCCGTAGATAAAGATATAGTTCAGCACGATATTGACTGCAAATGAGGAAAGAGAGACATAGAAGCCTATTTTCACCGTCTCAACGCTGCGGAGGATGGAGAGCAGCACCGTGGTGAGCGCATAAATAATGTAGGTGTGCTTGATGATGTCGAGGTATTGGAGCGCCTGCTCCGCAACAGCCGGTTTATCTGTATAAAGCCGAATGAGAAATTCGGGCGCGATCGCGGCGAACAGGAAGATGATGACCGAGAACGCGGCGCCGAGCCACATTCCGACGGCAGAGATCAGGTGGATAGACTTTCTGTCGTTCCGACCCCAATATCTTGCCGCGATGACCGTCATGCCTGAGGAAACTCCCGTGGCGGCCATCATAAGGAAATACTGAATATTGTTGCATATGCCGACGCCGCTGAGCGCCGTTTCGCTGTAAGCGCCCATCATTATAGAGTCGGCGAGATTGACCCCGAATACGATGATGTTTTGCAGCGCCATCGTAACGGTCATGGCAAAGAATGATTTATAAAAGGTTCTTTCGTTCATGGCGTTAAACTCAGTCGTACCTCTCGTCGAATACTCTTTTTGTTTTTTTCTCGCTTCTCGGCAGCACACCGACCTCGACCACCTTCACAAGCGGAGTGAAGCCTATTCTGCTCTTGACCGTGGCGGTTATGCGCTCGGCGAGAGACTCGAATTCCACGTCGCCCGTGGTCTCAACATATATGCGCATGGTGTCCCTGCCGTCGAGGTGAGATATCCTTATCTGATACTCGCTCGAAATCTCGGGGAAGAGCTTGAGCACCTCTTCTATCTGGCTCGGGAAGACGTTGACGCCCTTTATCTTCATCATGTCGTCAGTTCTTCCCATTATGGCGTCAAGCCTCGGGAAGCGGCTGCCGCACTCGCATTCGCCGGGGATTATCCTCGACAGGTCGTGAGTTCTGTATCTGATGAGCGGTGCGCCCTCCTTGCAAAGGGTGGATATGACTATCTCGCCCCTCTCTCCGTCGGGCACGGGCCTGCCGCTGACGGGGTCGATTATCTCTATGTAGATATAGTCGTCCCAGTAGTGCATACCGCAGTCGTATTTGCAGCTTATACCGATACCCGGGCCGTATATCTCGGTCAGACCGTAGATATCGTAAAGCTCGATGCCCAGCTCGTCGGAAATACGCTTTCTCATCTTTTCACCCCAGCGCTCTGAGCCGATGACACCCTTGCGGAGCTTAATTTTGTCGCGCAGACCTCTTGCCTCGATCTCCTCTGCAAGCAGCAGAGCATATGACGAGGTGGAGCAGAGCACGGTCGAGCCGAGGTCGACCATCATCTGTAACTGCTTGTCGGTGTTGCCCGGGCCCATGGGTATAACCATTGCGCCGAGCTTCTCCGCGCCGTTCTGGAAGCCGATGCCGGCGGTCCAGAGACCGTAGCCGGGCGTGACCTGGATTCGGTCAAGGTTGGTGATGCCCGCCGTTTCGTAGCAGCGTTTGAACATTATCGCCCAGTCGTCAACGTCCTTTGCAGTGTAAGGGATTATGACGGGTAGACCCGTTGTGCCCGAGGAGGAGTGAATGCGGACTATATTCTCCTCCGGCTCAGCCATCAGGCCGAGGGGATAAGCGCCTCTGAGATCTTTTTTCTCCGAGAACGGGAGGGCTTCAAAATCCTCGACGCTTGAAACGCCGGTGATGCCGTGCTCCTTGAGCCTCTTGCCGTAGAAGCTGTCGGCCTTGATGAGCTTTTGTATCTGGTTGTTGACCTGCTCAAGCTGAGTAGCGTTGATCTTCATATTTGTCACGAGCCTTTCGTTATTTCAGATAATCCAGAGCCTTGAAATTCAGCTCATGGAATTTGGGGTTGACCTTTTCTTTGATGGCGGTGCGGATATCGTCCTTTGTAAGCCCTGTCTCGCCGCTGTTGACTGCGGCCCCGAGCAGCAGGACGTTCACTATCTTGGATGAGCCGAGCTCGGCGCATGCGGCGTCGGTATCCACAACGGTCAAATTATCGACCTTCGAGCGCAGATAATCTATCATCTCGCCGCCCTGATAATTGCTGCCTGCGAGCGCCGCCGTGACGGGCATGACGGCTCTGCTGCTGACTATCACCGCGCCGCCCTTTTTGAGATAAGGGAGCATTCTGACGGCCTCGGCGGGCTCAAACGCCACGATGAGGTCGGCTTTGCCCATCGGCACGAGCGGTGAGTAGGTATCCGCGCCGAGGCGGATGTGGCTTGTCACGCTGCCGCCCCTCTGAGCCATGCCTATGGTCTCGGCGGTCTTGACAGGTATATCTTTTTTCATTGCGGCGGCGGCAAGCAGCTTTGACGCGAGCACCGTGCCCTGACCGCCGACTCCGCAGAGGATTATATTTTTATTCATGCCTTTTCACCTCCGCTTATCGCCCCGAACGGGCACACGCAGCCGCAGATGCCGCAGCCGGTGCAGAGAGTTTCGACTATAGTGACCTTGCCGTCACGGATTATAATGCCGGGGCAGCCGAGTTTCCTTATGCAGCTCTTGCAGCCCGTGCACTTCTCGGGGTCTATCACGGAGCGACCCGAGGGCTTCGTTATCGCAACGCAGGGGGATTTGAATATTATCGCCTTAACACCCGGCTCTGCGGTGACGGTCTTGACCGCTTCTATGGCTTCGTCGAGCTTCAGCGGGTCAACGGTAACGACCGTCTCAAGCCCTATCGCACGCAGCACCTTCTCAATGCTCACGCTTTGGACTATTTCACCCATCATCGTGCGGCCCGTGCCGGGGTGGGGCTGATGACCCGTCATTGCCGTGGTGGAGTTGTCGAGCACCACGAGGGTCATATTCGCCTGATTGTAGTAGGCGTTCACAACGCCCGTGATGCCTGAGGCGAAGAATGTCGAATCGCCGACAAAGGCGAAGCAATTCATCTCGGGGTCGACGTGGCCTATGCCCTGGGCAATATTGATGCCCGCACCCATGCAAAGGCAGGTGTCCACCATGTCGAGCGGCATTGCGTTGCCGAGCGTATAGCAGCCGATATCGCCGCAGAAAACGCTCTTTTTGCCCTTCATGGCCGCTTTAACGGCGTAGAACGAGGCTCTGTGCGGGCAGCCGGCGCAGAGTACGGGCGGCCTGACGGGCAATGCGGGTGCGTCGAGCGGCTCGGTTTTCGGGGCTTCCACGCCGACGAATGCGTTTATCGCTGCGCCGACGCTCTCAACGGTATTCTCGCCCGCTGTCTTGATATGGCCGCTCAGCTTGCCGAGTATCTTTGTTTTAAGCCCGTGCTTGCCGCAGATATATATCAGTTCTTTTTCGATAACGGGGTCAAGCTCCTCTACACAGAGCACTTCGTCCAGCCCCGAGAGAAATTCAAGCGCCTTTTTCTCTGGGAACGGATGCGGATTGCCGACCTTGAATGTGCGGAGCATATTATCGGGGTCGAGATTCTCGAGAGTATAGGCGTAGCTGATGCCGTGGGAGGCTATGCCCTTCCTCAGCCTGCAGCCGTCGCCCGTCTCGGGCAGTATGTAATTATAAACGCAGTCGGAGAATTCGTCGGCGATCTCTTCGTTGCGTCTGACTATGTTCATGTGGCTCTGATAAGAGAGCTTCGGGAATATGACCCACCTTGACGGGTCACGCACAAAGCCCTCGGGTGCGACGCGGTCGTATTCCTCCCTGTCTCTGACCTCGATGCCCGCGTAGCCGTGGCAGACTCTCGTAGTCGAGCGCAGAAAAACGGGGGTCGAGTGCTTCTCGGAGAATTCAAACGCCGCTATCATCATGTTGTAGGCCTCCTGCACGCTTGAGGGGTCGAATACGGGCAGCTTTGAGAAGAAAGCGAAGCTGCGGGTATCCTGCTCCGTCTGGGAGGATATCGGGCCGGGGTCGTCCGCGACCATGACCACCATGCCGCCCTTGACGCCGATGTATTCAAGGCTCATCAGCGGGTCTGAGGCCACGTTAAGGCCGACCTGCTTCATCGTCACCAGTGAACGGACTCCGCTGTATGCCGCGCCCGCCGCCACTTCAAGCCCGGCTTTTTCGTTGACCGACCACTCGACGTAGATGCTGCCGTCGTTGCGCTTGGCGACCGTCTCCAGCACCTCGGTCGAGGGTGTGCCGGGATAGCCCGCGACAACGCCGACGCCCGCCGCTATTGCGCCGAGAGCCATTGCTTCGTTGCCCATCAAAAATTCCTTGTGCATTTCGATTACCTCACAAAAGCGTAAAATCTATTTAATTTTAGCATACATCCACACAATTAACAAGCTATTTATTATTTATTTTTTATGTACGAAAAGCTGCGCCGAATAGCAAATGATGATCGTAACTTCGATCAGGCTGACGGTTACTTGATATCCGACAATAGATAACCGGCCTGGGCGGGCGCTTAGCAAAGCATAAAACCGCAATTGCTTTCAGCAAATAAAAATAAAAAAATAGCAAAAAACGATTGACAAATTCGTTTCTTTTTGCTATTATATCTATCGTTGCAAAACAAAAGGGCCACTAGCTCAGTTGGTTAGAGCACTCGGCTCATAACCGAATGGTCCGGGGTTCGAGTCCCTGGTGGCCCACCATTCATAGGGGTATAGCTCAGTTGGTAGAGCAGCGGTCTCCAAAACCGCGTGCCGAGGGTTCAAGTCCTTCTGCCCCTGCCAAAGAAAGCACCGAATTTTCGGTGCTTTTTTCCTTTATTTACGGCTATTTACGGCAATTTTACTTGCTTTTCCCATATAGATAAAATTACGGCGCACGGTCTTTTCCGTATGCCGCTTTTTCATTTTCACACCGTTTTTTGTTCACTTTGTGCCACACAATCCACTCAATCCGTTTGGTACATCATCAAAAAAGCATCAATCACAAGTCAAATTCGTTAGTGATTACTTTTTCTTTTTTATCTAATTTTTTATTCTTTGTGTGAATTCATATATGCCGATTTAATGCTGTTTGGTAATTCATCAGGAATCATACTTTTTATCCTATCCTCATTTCCGTCTTTGATAGCCTCACTGTAATACCAACATTTGAAATTTAACATATCAAGCGTTTTATTCAACTTGGCAATCTCAGCTTCTACTTGCTTTTTTTGGTTTTCAAACAACTCTTTTCTTTTGGTATATGTTGAACTTCCTTCCATACACCAAGACATAAATTGCTTAATGTCTTTTATTTGTAACCCTGTTTTTTTCAAGCATTCAATCACACGCAATGCCTCAATTTCATTTTCGCTAAATTGTCTAATTCCCGATGTGCGATTTAATTCGGGAAACAGCCCTTCTTTATCATAGTAACGCAAAGTTGATACCGGTAAATCAAACATTTCAGATACTTGACCGATTGTATACATATTTTTTCCTCCAAAAAAATAAAAAACTCTTGACATAAAGTTAGGTTTAGGTGTTATTATCAATATAACAGAGATTAAAAAAATATTCAATAGCTAATTTCAAAATTTAGGAGGTTGAAATTTATGGCAGTAAAACAAACAGCCGGTAGAAAAGAATTAGGAAAATTTGCTCCGAAATTTGCCGAATTAAATGATGATGTATTGTTTGGCGAGGTTTGGAGCAGAGAAGATAAGTTATCGCTTAGAGACCGTTCACTTGTTACAGTTATTTCTTTAATGTCGCAAGGTTTAATCGATTCCGCTTTTCGTTACCATTTGGAAAGTGCTAAGAAAAATGGAATCACAAAAGAAGAAATCACGGAGATTTTAACGCATAATGCTTTTTATGCAGGATGGCCCAAAGCTTGGGCTGCATTTCGTATGGCAAAAGAAGTGTGGAATGATAAGAACGAGGAAACTGAAGATAATACGATTGAAAAACATGCTTCGTCAATGATATTTCCGATTGGTGAGCCGAACGACAACTTTGCACAGTATTTCAGCGGAAAGAGCTTTCTTGCCCCTGTTTCTAAAGACCAGGTTGGTATTTTTAATGTGACTTTTGAGCCGAAATGCAGAAACAATTGGCATATTCATAACGCAAAAAACGGTGGCGGTCAAATTTTGATTTGTGTTGCCGGACGAGGATATTATCAGGAATGGGGCAAGAAAGCTATAGAAATGCTACCCGGCGATGTTGTAAATATTCCTGCGAATGTCAAGCACTGGCATGGAGCTTCGGCTGATAGTTATTTTTCTCATTTAGCTATTGAAGTTTCGAGAGAAAATACATCAAATGAATGGCTGGAAGCTGTGTCAGATGGGGAATATTTTAACGCAATAAATTCTTAAACGGAAAACTTAGTACATTATGCGATTTTATAATAACAAAACAGGTTTGCCCTAAAATTTGGGACAAACCTGTTTTGTTTGATAAGTTGAATATTTCTAATTTAATATATCCTTGGGCCAAGATTTTTTTAGCGCTAAATAAGAAATGACAAAGTTTGCAAGCCAGCCTGCCGGTACGGCAAGCCAAACAAAGGCGATACCGAAACGGGGCGCAAAAATCAATGCAACTGACAAACGAATTGCAAGGTTAACCATATTTGCAATTAAAAACGGTCGCATATTTCCGATTCCACGAAGAACACCGTCTGTTGCCATTTTGATGCCCATAAATATGAAAAAGCAGCCGAGCCATTTCATATAATCACCGGACACCTGATACGCTAATTCAGTTCCGTCTTTGCCTAAGAAAAGCGAAGAAATTTGAGTGTGCATCGTTTCAATAATTACAAATGCAAGAACGGCAAAGCATACATCTAACAGTAAAGCGGCACGGTAGCCTTTTTTAATACGGTCGATTTTTCCTGCGCCGAGATTTTGCGAAACAAAGGGTGACACTGCATTTCCGATGGATACAAATATCAGAGAAAAAACATTTTCTACTCTCATTGTTGCCGCATAGCCTGCGAGTGCTTGCGTGCCAAACGGATTTACAACCGCTTGCACAATCATCATACCGATTGATACTGTTGATTGTTGAAGGATAGACGGAACGGCGATTTTAAGCATTGTGCGCAGTTCTTTTTTGTCAAACCAATGAAACAAACCTGCATATTTTCGCATACGGTAAAGAAAAATCAAAAGCGAAAGTACAGCTGAAATACCTTGTGCAATAAGAGTGGCAAGAGCTGCACCGAATACTCCGAGTTTAAGACCTCCAACCATCCAAAGGTCCATAATGATATTCAAAACAGACGAAAATATTAAAAGCCATAACGGGATTTTTGATTCACCGATTGAAGTGAACATGGTTGACAGAATATTATACATAAATAAAAACGGAAAGCCAACAAAATAGATACGTAAGTACAGCACCGCATCTTTCATTATATCCGCAGGCGTTTGCAGTATGCTCATCATCCAATGAGAAGTGCAAAATCCAAAAACACCGAGAAATACGCTTAAAAGCAAAAAACTTATTAAAGAAGTAGAAACGATTGTTTTCATCTTCCCGTAATCTTGAGCACCAAAATAACGGCTTACAAGTACACCTGCGCCTACACCTGCACCGAGTGCTATGCAAATAAAAACATTTGTAAGTGCCGCACAGGCACCAACAGCCGCAAGCGCAGATGAGCCTACAAATTGACCGACGATAATTGAATCAGCCATATTGTAAACTTGTTGAAAAAAGCTGCCTAAAATAATAGGCATTGCAAAAACAGTCAACGCTTTTAGGGGTGGGTCCGTTATTAAATATTCGTCCTTTGTCATTTTTATATTCTCCCGAATTTTGCTTGAATTATTTCTGTATAAGTTTTACTGAAATTACATCAAAAAACAATTATATTATCAAAAAGCCGAACAAGCTGCAGCTATCTCAGTCTGCACCCTGTTCGGCTTTTGCTTTTTACTGAACAATCGCTCTTTGGATTAATAAATATAAATGTTGTTTTGCAAACAATTATAAATCAACCTACTGTTGAAAATCGTTAAATACATCTGAGTTTGGAACAAAATCATGATTGACTGTGCCTAAACTACATTTTTCAATATAAAACTTATTTAGAAAAATATATAATGCAGATAAAGCTGTTAAAACATTTTTTAAATTTGCTTTATAATAATTAGGCTTTTTTGTGTCGCTGTCAATATTAGAGCGCTTGTGCTTTACCAAATTATAAGACTGCCACCATTCATAAGTCATATCTTTTTTATATTTTGAGAAGGGCAGAATTTTGATGCTGTCGTATTTGGATTTAGTCCTAATTGATAAATCTTTGAAGCCTTTTATATTTTTACATAACAATTCATTCTTTTCAACCATATTTAATGGTCTTGCGGATTCCTTAATTGAGTTACAATATTCTGCAGTTATTGCGTCAAATTCATTACAAATTAACACAAATAAATTAAGAAATTCATTTGAATAAACAGCGTAATTATCTTTTTCAATTGCGACATAACGCTCGGTATCCAAAAACTGTTTTTCTAAAAATTTGTAGTGTTTCCAATAGTATTTTACAAATTCATTTTTGTCCATTTTATTCTCCCAATTATAATTTTAATTAAATATTCAATCTTAATTTGATTTAATTATACCATGGTGCATTTTATATTTCAATAATTTAATTTGTTAAGTGTCACAGTGTGTTGTATTATATAAGGTTACATCGATACAAACGAAAAAAGGCAGCGCTATTTGCTCAATTTGTTACTTAGCGACGATCCAAAACAGTATGCGGAGTTCGAAGAAATTTGGGGTAAGAAGTTTGTAAGGAGTGACTATGGCTCATTAGCCGAACTGCACAAACCAATTAAAGAAATTGCAGACAGGGAAGGTTGGGAAATGATAAGGACAAGTGGTTGTCCATATGGAAAAGAAGACCCAATTTGGGCTTTGTATCATGAATGTAGAAGGCGTAATTATGGATATTAATACAATAATATAAAACTCTTATTTTGTGCTTTATGTTATAGTTGAGTATTTGCTAATATATTTTTATATTGAATAATCATAAAGTAATAAATTGACAATTTTACTTGTATGCTGTAATATAAAACTATCAAAATTAGGAGTAAAATTATGAAAACTAAGGAAAAGGTTGAAAGTAAGAAAGGGAAAAAATTGAAAATTGTTTTGCTTGTTATTGCGGCAATAGTTATTGTAGCCGTTGCTTTTATAAATTTAACTACTTTGCCGAAATATGACGATGATAAAAATGTTATTTATGTCGGTTCTATGGTGAAGTCAAAAACAATAGATTATAAGGATAAAAGCGGCGAGGGGCTGACTAAAAATCCTATTGTTAAAATTATGCAAATGGTTTGGCGCTTTTGTGACAGCGGTGATAAAAGCAAGCACGCAAAGCAAAATCCACCTCAAAATATTGAAATTATAAGCGATATTGCGTACATAGATGACGGAAATTATTATCATAAGCTTGATGTGATGTATCCTAACAATATTTCTGAAAATGATAAGCTTCCGGTTATTATTGATATTCACGGCGGCGGTTGGATGTATGGTGATAAAGGGCTTAATGAAAACTATTGCCGTGCGCTTGCCGACAGGGGATATGTTGTTTTTGATATTAACTACCGTCTTGTGCCTGATGTTAATGTTAATGAGCAGATTAAGGACGTTATGTCTGCGCTTAAATGGATAGGCGAAAATATTGACAACTATCCTTGCGAGCGTGAAAATATTATGCTTACGGGTGATTCGGCAGGCGGTATGCTGGCATCTTACGCAGGTGTTTTACTTCAAAGTGAAGAATTAAGAGATATATTTGATACCGAAAGCGCCGATGTTAAGCTGACTGCTCTGGTTTTGACCTCTCCTGTTTCCTATATGAAGGACGGCGGTTGGTTCAACGTTTATACAAAGCCGCTTTGGGGAAAAAATTATAAAAACAGCGAAACGTACAATTATATGGATTTTGATGAGATTTTGCCTTTTGCAAATGAAATGCCGCCTACATATTTGATTACAAGCAGCGGGGATACTCTTGCAGAGAAACAAACCATTAAGCTTTATGAGCTTTTAAAAAAGAACGGCGTTTCGTGTGAACTTGCAAATTACGGTAAGGAATACGGCGAAACTTTGCCTCATGTGTTCAGTGTTTTGCAACCGTTTGAACCTGCCGGTAAGGACGCAATAGACAAAGCGCTTGCCTTTTATCAAAATGAAATGAAACAAGGCGTAAATTAAGATTTTAATTGCGCCGATTATGCTGTTTTGACAGCGAGTCGATGATAAAATCATTTCGGTGTTATATATGACGAAAAAGAAATTGCTTGATTCTAATCAGCTTAAAATAATTGCAATTGTCGCTATGACGGTTGACCATATTGCGTGGATGCTTTTTCCCGGTTATCCGAGAGAAGTGTTGCCTGTTATTATGCATATTATCGGAAGGCTTACTTGCCCGATTATGTGCTATTTTATAGCAGAGGGATATCATTATACTAAAAATATAAAGAAATATACTTTTAGATTGTTTCTTTTTGCATTTATATCTCATTTCGCATATATTTTTGCATCTAACGATTTTGTTGATGTTAAATCCTTTATTCCTTTTTATTACGGCAATTTTCTTAACCAAACGAGTGTAATGTGGTCGCTTGCATGGGGACTTGTTATGCTTCGAGTGGCTTACAGTAACAAGTTAAACAATGTTTTAAAAGTTTTATTTGTTATTTTAATATGTATAATAACTCTTCCAAGCGATTGGAGTTGTATTGCCGCACTTTGCATTATGGCGATAGGTACAAATAGGGGAAATTTCAAAAATCAAATGCTTTGGATGATTTTTTATGTGTTCCTTTATTCATTAGTTTATTTCTTTGCTATTGATAAGCTTTACGGTATTATTCAAATGGCGGTTGTTATTTCAATTCCTGTTATTTATCTTTATAACGGTCAACGAGGAAAAAATGAAAAGGTCAATAAATTTATGAAATGGTTTTTCTATATCTATTATCCTCTTCATCTTGCAATAATCGGAGTAATAAATTTAGTATAAATATAAAAAGACGTGATGCAAAACTGCATCACGTCTTTTAGACTGTCGATAAAGTGGCTAAACCGTGCCGTGCTATAAAACGAAATTCCATTCG
>OKRS01000260.1_pt1 | contig 41544 bp, 28 predicted proteins | sample 1601191 | NCBI WGS metagenome assembly OKRS01 (sample SAMEA3541509, study PRJEB24748) | human gut metagenome | biome: human gut; feature: human-associated habitat; material: faeces | place: China | collected 2012
CCAAAATAGGAACCGCCGTATGCGGAACCGCATGTACGGTGGTGTGAGAGGTCGGTAAACATGAAAATAGGAGATAAACACCTATGATTAGTGTTTACCTCCTACTCGATTTCCTGTTTTTAATCTGTTTTGCCTAAAGTGAAGCTGTCTAAAGTGAAGCTGTCTAAAATGAAGCTGTCTAAAATGAAGCTGTCTTGTTATAAGCCATCGTTTTTGTGGCCATTTTATTTTGTCACAGCCTTGGCTGCTCATGGTGGCCAACGTCATGGCAAAGAAAAGGATGAGCGTTCTCAGCATGTTTCTCTTTTGGGGGCTTTAGAACATGTTTCTCTTTGGGGTTCTCAGCATGTTCCTCTTTTTGGGGTTTTAGAACATGTTTCTCTCTTTGGGGGCTTTAAAGCATGTTTTCTTTCAAGGCTTTAAAACAAGATGGGGAGACGGGTGCGTCGCTTTTTTGCCGTCTGACCGTGGGGCTTTTGTGCCGTCACATCAGTAGGCGGCGTGCAAACTCCCACACTACGATGCCGGCGGTCACGCTCACGTTGAGCGAGTGTTTGGTTCCAAACTGCGGAATCTCAAGGCAACCGTCGCAATGGTCGACCACCACCTGCTGCACGCCCTTCACCTCGTTGCCCAGCACCACGGCATAGCCGTTGGCCCCGGGCAGCTCAAGGTTTTGCAGCTTGGTAGAGCCTTCCACCTGTTCCGTTGCCCACACATGGTAGCCGCGGCCCTGTAGCTCTGCCACCGCTTCGGTGGCATCCTTAAAGTAGCGCCAGCTCACAGAGTCTTCGCCGCCGAGAGCTGTCTTGTGAATTTCGGGGTGGGGTGGGGTGGCTGTTATGCCGCACAGGTAGACAGCCTCCACGCGGAAGGCATCGCAGGAGCGAAACACGGAGCCCACGTTGTAGAGCGAGCGCACGTCGTCGAGAACCACCACCAGCGGCATCTTCTCGGCCTCGTGAAACTGCTCCACCGAGAGGCGCTGCATCTCTATGGTGCGTAGCTTACGCATGGGGTGCGCCCTCCTTTGCCTCTTCTGCCTTGGTTCCTTCAGCCTTGCCCTCTTCCTCCTTTGCCTCATAAGCCAGCGCATACATGCGGATCTGTTTCACCATAGACAGCAGTCCGTTAGAGCGTGTGGGCGAGAGGTGGTCCTTGAGTCCAATGCGGTCAATGAAGTAGAGGTCGGCCTCCGCAATCTCCTTTGGCGTGTGTCCGCTGAGCACCTGAATGAGCAACGCAATGATGCCCTTTGTTATGAGTGCATCGCTGTCGGCTGTGAACACGATGTTGCCGTCGGTGTAGTCGGCCTGCAGCCACACACGGCTCTGGCATCCGTCGATGAGGTTCTGCTCCGTCTTATATTTCGCGTCAAGCGGCTCCAGGTCGTTGCCAAGGTCAATGAGCATCTGATATTTGTCCATCCAGTCGGTGAATCCCTCAAACTCCTCGATCACCTCGTCTTGCTGTTCGTTTATTGTCATAATGATTATTTTTTTGTTCTTTGTGTTACCTAACGATGTCTTTTTGTATGAAAGCATTGTGGAAAAATGCAATGCAAAGTTACGAAAGATTATTGAAAGTAATGAAAGAAAGTGTGAATGAAGGGTTAAAAAGTTTCTTTTTATGCAAATGTGGAGCAAAACTAAAGCGCGGGAGATGTTGAATGGATTATTTTAGCTAACTTTGCATCTTGAAACAAGGGCGTGGTGAAAGAAAGGGCATGTTGATGCACCGTTGTTAAGATGTGAAACCTTTTGGCGAAAACAACAGGACAAACAAACGGCAAAAGCTTTTAGCAAGAACATCTGGCAAACGCAAATGGCAAGAACATCTGGCAAACGCAAATGGCGGAAACATCTGGCAAACGCAAATGGCAAACGCAAATGGCGGAAGCATCTGGCATAACCCCGTTTCCATACCCCCCCCTGAAGCAAAAAACAGTAATAATCAGAACAATAATTTAAAAAGAAGGAGACAAAGGAAAGAAAATGAGCGCAAAAGTAAGAGGAACGTTGTGCGGCATCCTCGCCGCTGCATGTTATGGAGCCAATCCGCTGGGTGCGTTGCCCCTTTATGCCGACGGCATCAACTCATGCTCGGTGCTGTTCTACCGTTTCTCGTTGGCCGTGCTTATGCTGGCCCTTTACATGGCTGTCCAGCGCAAGTCGTTTGCCGTGACCCGTCACGAGCTTGCTGTTATGGCAGGCTTGGGGGTGCTTTTCTCATCGTCCTCGCTGTCGCTGTTCAACAGTTTCCATTTCATGGGAGCCGGCATTGCCAGCACCCTGCTCTTTGTCTATCCCATAATGGTGGCGGTCATCATGGCCGTGTTTTTCAAGGAGAAGGTCACGACGAGCACCGTTCTCTCTATCTTGCTGGCGCTCATGGGCATAGCGCTGCTCTATAAGGGTGGCGACGGCGAGACGCTCAGCGGCATAGGCGTGAGCCTGGTGGCCCTTTCATCGCTCACCTACGCCCTTTACATCATCGTGGTGAACAAGTCGCAGATCCGTGTGTCGTCGCTCAAGCTCACGTTTTATGTGCTCATCTTCGCGGCCCTCACGGTGCTCCTCACCTCGTTCACCAGCGAGTCGAACCACATACAGCTGCTTACCACGCCCGAGCAGTGGGGGTTGGGTCTGATGCTGGCCCTCGTGCCCACGGTCCTCTCGTTGGTTCTCATGGTGGTGTCTGTTCACGACATCGGCTCCACGCCCACCGCCATCCTTGGTGCCCTTGAGCCTGTCACGGCGTTGGTTATCAGTGTGCTGCTCTTTGGCGAGCTGTTCACCATGCGCATGGCTGTCGGCATCGTGCTCATCCTTGTTGCCGTGACGCTTGTGGTCATGGGCAAGAACATCCATTTCAACAGCCTCACGAGGGTTGCCTCTCCTGTGGGAAAGATTATCGTGAAACTGTGGAGGTGGAAGTAAAGGTAAGGGAAGAGTGAAGAACGAAGAGTGAAGAATTCATTAGCCCTGATTTAAGGGAAGAGTGAAGAACGAAGAGTGAAGAATTCAATAGCCCTTCTAAAGAGGAAAATTCTTGCTTAGGCAAGCTTCTCTACGGGCCGAGCGCAAAATTCGAAAATTCAAAATTCGAAAATTCAACATCGGCTGAAAGCCGACAATTCAACATTCAACATTCAAAAATCAACATTCCTATAGCGGGGGTGGGGCTTCCTTTTATAAAAAAAAACAATAATAAAACAATAACAAATATGCAAGAAACAAGACAAAACCGAATAGCGCGACTGCTGCAGAAGGAGCTTAGCCTTATCTTCCAGTCGCAGACAAGAATGATGCACGGCGTGATGGTGAGCGTGACCAAGTGTCGCGTGTCGCCCGACCTCAGCATCTGCACAGCTTATCTCAGCATCTTCCCTTCCGACAAGGGCGATGAGATAATGAAGAACATCAACGCCAGTGAGAAAACCATACGCTACGAGCTGGGAACACGCGTGCGCAACCAGTTGCGCATCATACCCGAGCTGCGCTTCTTCATTGACGACTCGCTCGACTATATCGAGCACATCGACTCGCTGCTAAAGAAATGAGGCTCAACCTTCCTTTCTTCATAGCCCGACGTTACCTGTTCTCGAAGAAGAGCACCAACGCCATAAACGTCATATCCATCATCTCGATGGTGGGTGTGGCGGTGGCTACGATGGCTCTGGTCATCGTGCTCAGCGTGTTTAACGGCTTCCATGACCTGGTCGCTTCGTTCTTCACCAACTTTGACCCGCAGCTCGAGGTCGTTCCCGTGAAGGGCAAGGTGGCGGCGGCCGACGATGCCGTGTTCATGAAGATCCGTCAGCTGCCAGAGGTCGACATGGTTTCCGAGTGTGTGCAAGACCAGGCCCTCGCCTTCTATGGCGGTCAGCAGGCCATGGTCAACATCATGGGCGTGGACGACAATTTTGCCCGCATGACACGCATACAGAAAATTCTCTATGGCGACGGCGACTTCTCTCTTCAGGCTGCCAACCTCGAGTATGGCGTGCCAGGCATACGCTTGGCACAGACCCTTGGCATGGGTGCCCGCTGGGACGGGTTCCTCAAGATCTATGCGCCGCAACGCGAGGGACAGCTCACCGACATGGCATCGCCTGCCGACGGGTTCGTCACCGACTCGCTCATATCGCCCGGCGTGGTCTTTGCCGTGAACCAAGCCAAGTATGACCGCGACTATCTCATCACATCCATTGCCTTCGCCCGCCGACTGTTCTTCCGTCAGGGCATGGTGTCGAAGCTCATGGTCAAGCTCAAGCCAGGCACCGACATCGACGCGGCAAAGCGCAAGATCAAGAACCTCGCCGAGGGGCGCTTCAACGTGCTCGACCGCTTTGAGCAACATGCCGACACGTTCCGCATAATGCAGGTGGAGAAGGTGCTGGCATATCTCTTCCTGTCGTTCATCCTCGTGGTGGCGTGCTTCAACATCATCGGCTCGCTATCCATGCTCATCATTGAGAAGAAAAAGGATGTGCAGACGCTGCGCAACCTCGGAGCAACAGACCGCACGCTCACACGCGTGTTCCTGTTTGAGGGACGCATGATCTCGGCCCTTGGAGCTGTTGTGGGCATACTGCTCGGACTGCTTCTCTGTTGGCTACAGCAAGAGTTTGGCCTTGTGCCCATGGGCGACAGCTCGGGCACGTTCGTGGTCAACGCTTACCCCGTGAGCGTTCATTACAGCGATGTGCTCATCGTCTTCATCACGGTCTTGGCCGTGGGATGGGCTGCGGCGTGGTATCCGGTGAGATATATGTCGCGCCGACTGCTCGGCAAGGCGCTGTGAGCCAAACCCGCAAACAGATGATAAGGTCGACCTTCCATCTAACCTGACAAAAAGAAAACAAAACAAAAACAATAATGACCTGGATAGACGGACTTTTTAATGTCCATTCAGCTTTGCAGACCGTTGTGGTGCTGTCGCTTATCTGCTCCGTGGGTCTGGCCCTCGGCAAAATTCATGTGCGTGGCGTGTCGTTAGGCATAGCCTTCGTGTTCTTCATAGGCATCTTGGCGGGACACTTCCACCTAAGTGCCAATGAGCAGATGCTCGATTTTGCCGAGACCTTCGGACTGACGCTCTTTGTCTACACCCTCGGACTGTATGTCGGTCCCAACTTCTTCGGACTGATGCGGCATGAGGGCATACAGTTTAACATGTGGAGCTTCGCCGTCATCGTGGTGGGCACCGTTATGGCCATTGCGTTCACCTTCGTGCTGCCCGTGGGCATGCCCGATATGGTGGGCATATTGTGTGGTGCCACCACCAACACGCCGGCGCTCGGTGCCGCCCAACAGGCGCTTGAGCACGCTTCGGTGCCGAGCAGCGGTGCTGCCTTGGGCTGCGCCGTGACCTATCCGTTGGGTGTGGTGGGCGTAATTCTTGCCATGATGCTGATGCGGCGCTTTGTTGTCAAGCCCGATGACCTGAAACCGAAGATCAGCCCCGATGCCGACAACACCTACATAGCTCAATATGTGGCCATCAACCCAGCCCTCGCGGGAAAGACCATTGCGGAGATTGCGCAGATGACACACATGAAGTTTATCATCTCACGCATCTGGCGCGGCGACGGCGTGATTGTGCCGCTGGCAGAGACGCAGATCCACATCAACGACAACCTGCTGGTGGTGACCACGCCCCATGAGGCCGACGCCATGGAGATCTTGTTTGGCGAGAAGGTGCAGAAAGACTGGAACCGCGAGAAGATCGACTGGAACGCCATCGACTCGCATGTGGAGAGTCGTGTGATCGTCGTGACACGTCCTGTGCTCAACGGCAAGGTGCTCGGCGCCCTTCATCTGCGCGATGCTTACGGCGTGAACGTCAGCCGTGTGATGCGCGGCGACATCAAGCTGCTTGCCACCGACAATCTTATGCTCCAGTATGGCGACCGCGTGACCGTGGTGGGCAAGCCCGACGCCATAAACCATGTGGAGAGCTTCCTTGGCAACGCCGTTCAGGTGCTCAACGAGCCCAACCTCGGCGCCATCTTCTTCGGCATGATCCTGGGTCTCGCCCTCGGCACCATTCCGCTTAACCTGCCGGGCATGAGCGCTCCCGTGCGTCTGGGCATGGCCGGCGGCCCCATCATCGTCGGCATACTTGTGGGCTCGCTTGGTCCACGCGCCCATTTCATCAGTTACACCACGCGGTCGGCATCGCTCATGCTCCGCAAGCTGGGCCTCTCGCTCTACCTCGCCTGCTTGGGTCTTGCTGCCGGCGGCGACTTCTTCCACACCGTCATGCGCCCTGAGGGCTTGCTGTGGATAGGCCTCGGCTTCGTGCTCACCGTGGTGCCTGTGCTCATTGTGGGCATAATAGCGCTGAAGAGCAAGAAGCTCGATTTCGGTTCGGTCTGCGGTATCGTTTGTGGCGCTATGGCTAACCCCATGGCTCTGGGCTATGCCAACGACACGATGAAGGGCGACTCGGCCTCTGTGAGCTATGCCTCTGTCTATCCGCTCGGCATGTTCCTTAGGGTTGTCATCGCTCAGGTTATCATCATGTTCTTCGTCTGAACGACAATGGGCTTGGTTTTTAAGACAATAGGGGATAACGTTATCTTCTTGGCGATTTTTTAAGACAATAGGTGGATAACGTTATCTTCTTGGCGATTTTTTAAAGACAATAGAGACAATAGGGACAATTTTTTTGATTTGCTGCGGCTGTTATAGCTTCTCAATCAAAGAATTGTCCCTATTGTCTCTATTGTCTTTAAAACCTCCGCAAGAAGGTATGCTTTGTTTTATGTTTGTTAGCCCCCTCTCCTGTCTTAATCGTCCTTAGGCGCTGGCTTCACCAGGAAGGCGCTCAGCTCCCATAAAATATAGATAGGTGTGAAAACCGCCATGAGGGTGAAGGGGTCTGACGAGGGTGTTATGAATGCAGCCACCACAAGCAACGCCACAACGGCGTGGCTACGGTAGGTGCTGAAGAAGCCGCGGTGCAGAATGCCAATCTTGCCCAAAAGCATCGACACCAGGGGAAGCTCAAACACGATGCCCATCATGAACACAAGCATCAGGAAATTGTCCATGTACGAGTCGAGCGACAGCTGGTTGCTGATCGACGCGCTCAACTGGTAGTTGTAGAGGAACCGCAGCGTCAGCGGGAACACCACGCTGTAGCCCACCACGCAGCCAATGAAGAACATGACCGTTCCAAAGACAAAGGTGAACATCATGCTCTTGCGCTCGTTCTCATAGAGCGCTGGGCAGATAAACTTCCATACCTCATAAACGAGATAGGGGAAGGTTATGAGCAACGCCAACCAGAACGACAGCGACATGTGAAGGAAAAACTGCGACGACAGTCGGATGTTTATTATGCTGACGTGGAACGGGCGCGTCAAGTCGTCGGGCATGATGGCCACCTGCTCCGACATCTTTGCCAACCAACGGTAAAGGAAAAACTGGTTGTCGATGGGAGCCATGATCACATGCTCGAAGATCCAGGGAATGAAAGCGAAGCCGCCAATGATGAAGATGCCAAGGGCTGAAAACACCCTTACAAGCATCCAGCGCAACGCCTCCAAATGGTCCCAAAACGTCATCTCGTCTAACGGCTCTGGCTCGTCGCTTTGCAGCTCACCGCTCTGCTCCTGCTGCTGTGCTTGGCTGCTTTGCTGCTCATCGCCCTGTCCCTGCTGCTGTGCTTGGCCGCTTTGTTGCTCACCGCCCTGCTCCTGCTGCGCTGTTTGGCTGACAGGTTGCAGCTCGCTCTGCTCCTGCTGCTGTGCTTCGATGCTCTGCTTCAAGCCGTCGTTTGTTGAAGCTGTCGTAGATGGCGTGGTTTCTTCTTTGTCTGTCATCCGTATGTTTTTTCTTCTTTGTTCAGCCGATTAATCTTGTTTTGGAAACCAGGACCCTATTTGTCCTCTTTCTTATCAGCCTCTTCGGCTTTGTTGACGTCTTTTTTTATCTCTTCGTTAATTCCGTTTACGCCTTCCTTAAAGTTTTTAATGCCGACGCCCATTCCGCGCATCAGTTCGGGAATCTTCTTGCCTCCGAAGAGCACGAGCACAACGATGAGAATAAGAATCAGTTCGGGTGTTCCGAGGCCTCCAATAAGGAGCAGTGATGATGTTGTCATGTTTTTTTCTTGTCTTTAAAAAAATTGATGTTTCTGTTAGTTTCGTTAAAAACGGCCCAACTCTTTGTGTTGCGTGTTATGCCGTTAAACCATGCACAAAGTTAGCTAAAAATAGTGATTGCTGCTCACTGTGTTACAATATAAATGGCTTTAATGTACATTTTTTAATGTTTCTTAAATATTTGCGCGTCATTTTTAATAATGATAGCAGATAAAGGTAAACATTGTTAAGAAATCTTATTAACATTTATTTTGTTAATAATTCTACTAAGTTAATTTATTTTCTTTATCTTTGCCAAAAAATATTACTACTATAGCTTAAAAAAGCCAATAATGAGTAAAAAAACAACGTTTGAAGACCCCAAAATTGTTAAGTTTTGCCCTTGCAGTTGAAAAACCAATTGTGAACAGAACAAAACAAATAACGACATATAAATCAAATAAAAATAAATATAAACAACAAACAAAATTAAAAACTTTAAAAACAACAAAAGTCAATTATAAATCAAATATAAATCAAAACCATATTTTTTAACCAATCCTATCACAATGAAACGAAACTATTTCAATTTGCACTCTCTCAGGAGAGCTTGCCTTACCGGTGCATTGGTGCTTACAGCCATGGTTGCAAGCGCCCAGAGTACCGTGATCAAAGGTAATGTAAAGGATGCTACCGGAGAACCCGTTATCGGAGCCACCGTCAAGATTCAGGGTGAAACGAAAACAGGTTCTATCACCGACATCGACGGAAACTATGAGATTACCGTTCCCTCGCCCAAAGCAAAGATCGAGATCTCTTATTTGGGCTCAAAGACACAGGTTGTTTCCGTTGAAGGAAAAACTGTTGTAGACGTTACGCTTCAGAACGAGAGCCAGGCCATTGACGAGGTTGTCGTGACAGCTCTCGGCATCAAGCGCCAGTCGCGCTCGCTCGGCTATTCTACCACAAAGGTGGGCGGCGACGAGTTCCAGCTCGCCCGTGACCCCAACCTCGGCAACGCCCTCTCAGGCAAGATCGCCGGTGTGTCGGTAGCAGGTAGCGCCACAGGCGGCGGCTCTTCACGCGTCGTTATCCGCGGTAACGCCTCAATGACCGGCAACAACATGCCTCTCTACGTTATCGACGGTGTGCCTTTCGACAACACCAACCAGGGTACAGGTGGCACATGGGGCGGCACCGATATGGGTGACGGTCTGAGCAACATCAGTCCCGACGATATCGAGAGCATACAGGTGCTCAAGGGTGCTGCTGCTTCTGCTCTTTATGGCTACCGTGGTGGTAACGGTGCCGTGCTCATCACAACAAAGAGCGGCAAGAAAGGCCAGCCTGTAAGCATCGAGGTGAACAACAACCTCACCTTCAACACCATCTACGACCAGCGCGACTTCCAGACAGTCTTCGGTCAGGGTACAAACGGCAAGCGCCCGATGGACGTTACTGCTGCACAAGACTCGGAGCAGAGCAACTGGGGTGAGGCTATGGACGGTGGCGAGGCTGTAAACTTCCTCGGCAACAAGTACAAGTATTCTTATGTCGACAACTTCGACAACTTCTACCGCACAGGTGTGACAGAGAACGCTTCTGTTGCCATCTCTGGTTCTGACCAGAAGGTAACATACCGTCTTGGCGCTACATATAATAAGGAGAAGGGCATCCTGCCTAACGCCAACAACCGCCAGCTCGGTTTCAACATGAACACAACCTACAACCTGTTCAAGAACCTGACGGCTACCGTAACAGCCAACTATGTGTTCGAGAAGTTCAACGGACGTTCATCGCTCTCTGACGGTAACGGCAACACCAACGCTTCTCTGCTCTGGCACGCCAACTCGTTCGACATCCGCTGGATGGAGCGCGGCTCAGCTGAAAGCCCATGGGGTACAACCGTTGACGGCAAGGAGATGATCGGCGGTACCAACATCTACTTCAACAACCCCTACTGGCTCCAGTATCGCAAGACCAACGTGGCCAAGCGTAACCGTTTCACAGGTGCCATCAACCTTAAATGGGACATCACCGACTGGCTCTACCTCCAGGGAGCTGTGCAGCGTGACGGCTATACCTACGAGAACAAGACCGTGCAGCCTACAGGTGCTGCTGCCGACCCCAATGGCTTCATGACCGAGTATATGAAGAACTATTATGAGATGAACTACAACTTCCTCCTCGGCTTCAACAAGACATTCGCAAAGGACTGGAGCGTTGGCGCTACATTCGGCGGCAACAGACAGGACAACACCATAAAGGCTTACTACCCGACAGACGGCGGACGTCCGTTCATCGTTGACGGCCTCTGGTCTGTAAACAACCTCGACCCGACAGACCTCCGTGCAAAGATCGAGTATGCAAAGTATCGCGTCAACTCACTCTACTTCACAGCCGACTTCGGTTGGAAGAACCAGGTGTTCTTGAACGTAACAGGACGTAACGACTGGTTCTCTACTCTGTCTGACGACAACAACAGCTATTTCTATCCCTCTGTAACAGCATCGTGGGTGTTCACCGACTCGTTCCGTGAGAGCCTGCCCGATTGGTTCGACTTCGGTAAGATCCGTGCCGGCTACGCTTTCGCATCTAACGGCACATCTGCTTACAAGAATCTGCTCGCCTACAAGGTGAAGAACTATAAGATCAACGGTGTTCAGGCTTCTACAGCCAACTCGGGCACCTATCCTAACGAGAACCTCAAGCCGGTACGCATCACAGAGAAGGAGATAGGTCTTAACCTTGCCTTCTTCCGGAACCGCTTGAACTTTGACCTCGCCTACTATATCAAGAACACGAAGGACGATATCGCCAACGTTTCTACCTCTTCAGCCTCAGGTTTCTCAGCACGCGTTCTGAACGTCGGTGAGATCGAGAACCGCGGTTTCGAGTTCATGGTCGACGCCACACCCGTGCAGACCAAGCGCTTCATGTGGAACACCGTCTTCAACTTCTCTGTAAACAACTCAGAGGTTAAGTATCTCGGCGAGGGCGTTAAGCGTCTTGCCATCGAGGGCGCAACATCGCGCATGGGCTCAGTGGGCGTTTACAACGTTGTCGGCTCGGCTTACGGACAGCTCATCGGCTACAAGTATAAGCGCGACGACCAGGGACGCCTCCTCCTCAAGGACGGTATGCCTCAGAACAACGGCGAGCAGGTGAGCCTCGGCAGCGGTGTGTACAAGTACACTGGCGGTTGGAGCAACACGCTCAAGTATCGCGACTTCTCTCTCTCATTCCTCGTTGACTACAAGTTCGGTGCCAAGCTCTTCTCTGGTTCTAACTACCAGGCCTACAGCAACGGTCTCCACAAGAACACGCTCGTAGGACGTACAGCCGAGAACCCCAACCAGCTCTATGTGTTCCCGGGCATCGATGAGGCAACAGGTCAGCCCAACCAGGTGGCTGTGTCAGCACAGAACTACTATGGCAAGATCTGCGAGAACAACATCGCTGAAGAGTTTACATACAACGCAAGCTTCATCAAGCTGCGTGAGGTTTCGCTGAGCTACACATTCCCCAAGAGCCTTCTCGAGAAGACCAAGTATGTGAAGGGTTTGACAGTGTCTGTAATTGGCCGCAACCTGTGGACAATCATGAAGCACACCGACAATATCGATCCCGAGTCGGCTTACACCAACAGCAACGGTCAGGGTCTTGAGCTCAACGGTTATCCCTACACCCGCAACATCGGTTTCAATGTAAACGTCAAATTCTAACATAACATAAGATCATAACAGCTATGAAAAGATATATTAAAAATACACTCGCTGCGCTCTCCATTGTCGCACTGGCTTCAAGCTGCGGCGACTTCGGTGATCTCAACGTCGATCCGGAGCACTCCAACTCTGGAAACGTGAACTACCAGATGGTATTCACAAACGCACAGCACCAGGCGCTCGGTTCCGACTGGGACGTATGGCGCGACGGACTTATCTACCTCTCACAGTGGAACCAGCACATCGCTGCCGGTGGCTGGTGGTGGAGCTACGGTCTCAACAGCTACTCTAACGGCTATGCTGCCTCTTACTGGGGCTCTGTGCTCGGCTCTGGCGACCGTGCCACCATCCGTGACATCCAGACCGTTATCTCAAAGTGGAAGGACGATCCTGCTAACCAGCAGAACTATCAGATCGCGCGTATCATCCGTGCATACACCTTCCAGCGTCTTACCGACCTCCACGGCGACATTCCCTACTCAGAGGCAGGACAGCCCGCAGAGTATCCTTATCCAAAGTATGACACGCAGAAGGACATCTACATGGATCTTCTCAAGGAGCTTGACGAGGCTCAGGCCGCTCTCGGCTCAGGCGTAGCATCTCTCGGCAAGCAGGAGCTCTTCTACAACGGTGACGTTGCCAAGCTGAAGAAGTTTGCCAACTCGCTCATGCTTCGCGTGGCCATGCGTCTGACAAAGGTTGACGACGCCACAGCCAAGACCTATGCAGCCAAGGCTTTCGCCAACGGCGTGATCACAAGCAACGACGACAACTGCATGCTCATGCACGCCGGCGGTGTAACAACCAACGACTCTTCTGAGCCTTACGCAAAGATCATCGTTCACGAGGATCCGGGTGTGGCTTTCATCAACACAACGTTCCTCGACCTGCTCAAGAGCACCAACGACCCGCGTATACCTCTCTTCATGTGCGTTTATCCTACCGACTATGAGACAAAGGACGTGGATCCCGCCAAGGCAGACAACGCTGCTCCTGCTTTGCAGAAGGCTCTCCCCGGCTTCTTCAGCATGAGCCCCTCATCTGACTACTCTATCAAGAAGTATAACGGCACAGAGTTCACCGATGAGGTTCTTTCTGACAAGAACAGCGACAAGTATTACAAGAAGGCATACTCACAGCCCAACCGCTCAACCTACGGCGACCCCACAGGTCCTACGTTCGTATGTACAGCTGCCCAGACCAACCTGCTGCTTGCAGAGGCTGCTCTCCGTGGCTACATCAGCGGCGACGCAAAGACTTTCTATGAGGCTGGTGTGCGTTGCGCCATGAAGCAGTTCAGCGCTTTCCCAAGTGCTAACGCCAAGACTCTCGTGAGCACATACCTCACCGACGCTGCTATCAACGCTTACCTCGCTGCTAACCCCTACGATGCAGCTAAGGCTTATGAGCAGATCAACACCCAATATTGGATCAACTGCTTCTTCGACGAGTATGAGACCTACGCCAACTGGCGTCGTTCTGGCTATCCAGTATTGGAGGAGAAGACTCATCTGCAGCCCAACTTCAGCTCTATGGGCAACTGGGGTCCTGGCATCGTTCGCCGCATGCCTTATCCTTCTGACGAGGTTCAGATCAACGGTGCAAACTATAAGGAGGCTCTCAACCGCCTTGGTTTGCAGACCGAGGACAACTTCAACAACACCCGCGTATGGTGGGACAAGGAGTAACGACAAAGATACATTCTCTATAGTTTAGTACAATTAAAAGGGAGCGAACCTTTCGTGGGTTCGCTCCCTTTTTAATGCTTAATGCTTAACTGGTTTTCTTCCCTGCATGATTTTTTTACGAAGGTCTCTTCATCAAATTGTTTTTTACGAAGGTCTCTTCATCAAGTTTCTTTTTATCGAGATATTTTTTCACCAAGGCTTTATGATAACAAGCATTGCTTTTTAGCGAGCTTCGCTGTCGTTCATTGTGTCTTTTGTGATTGCATAAATATACGGTTTGGGTGTATATTTATGCGGTTCGGGAAGAGAAAATTGAAAAATCAGAATGTTAGCAAATATCTTGTTTTGGTTTCTTTGTGAGAAGGAAAAAGCGCAAAAAGCGACACAAAATCTTAACAGATGTTAAAAACGGTCTAATGCTGTCAAAGAGCCTCTTTGAGGTCGTCAAAGAGCCCAAATGAGCTCCTCAAAGAGCCTCTTTGACAACGCCATTAAGGCACTTTCATTTTGTCATTTCGGCTTAATGGAAAACCGGGTAAAAACAAAGGCCATTTTTGCATATTTATGCAGAAATGACTTTAAGTAGGTGTTCATAAAAATTAATTTTGAACACCTACTTAAATGTCTTTCTTTCATGGAGGTTTAAAAAGCTTCCATTATAGAGCCCCAAATAGCTGACGGCATATTTGCAACCAGAAAAAAATAGTTAAGCATCGTTGTTGTTTTATTGGCTAAAATGCTGTATATTTGCGGATGGAATAAAAACAGCTGTTTTATGATAGACAAATACATCAACCCACATACCGACTTCGGCTTTAAGCGCTTGTTTGGCTCAGAGTTTAACAAGGAATTGCTTATAAGCTTCTTGAACGCGATGTTCCATGGCGAACAGAACGTTCAGGATGTCACATATCTCAACTCGGAGCAGCTTGGCGACCGCATCGATGCCCGCCGCGCCGTCTTCGATGTTTATTGTGAGAACGACAAGGGCGAGAAGTTTATTGTAGAGATGCAGAACGTCTACCAGGAGTTTTTCAAAGACCGCACCATCTACTATTCCACGTTTCCCATCCGCGAACAGGCGCAGCGTGGAGGCGAGTGGGATTTTCATCTCAATCCTGTCTACACCATCGGTCTGTTGAACTTCAATTTTGCTGACGGCCTTGAGAACGCCAAGCGCTGGCACCATGAGGTGAAGCTTATGGAGGTCGACACGCATGAGGTGTTCTACGACAAGCTGACCTACATTTATGTAGAGATTCCCAAGTTCGACAAGAAAGAAACGGAGCTTGTGACCATGTACGACAAGTGGATGTTTGTGCTGAAGAACCTATCGAAACTGATGCAGCGTCCCGCCGCATTGCAGGAGCGTGTCTTCACCCGTCTCTTCGAGCAGGCAGAGATAGCGAAGTTTAACCAGCAGGAGCAGAAACTGTATGAGGACAGCATGAACGCGTATCGCGACATCGTGAATGCGATAAGAACGGCAGAAAAGACGAAGTTTGCTGAAGGACGTGCTGAAGGACGAGCAGAAGGAATTGCTGAAGGGCGAGCTGAAGGATTTATGGAAGTTGCGAAAAAAATGCTTGACAAGGGCATGTCAGCTGAAGTTGTTGCAGACATGACAGGATTGTCGCTTGACGAGGTCTCCAAATTGAAGCAGTAAAAAAAAACAGAAACATGGCCTTGAAAGAACAGATGTTGGCTTTTTCAAGACATTAATGATAGTCTATAAAAAAACAGAAACGAGCAGAGAATCTGATGAATTCTGCTCGTTTCTGTTTTTTTACTCTTTTAGCAGTCGCTTTTCTTATTTTTTCCTTGTCAACCGCTTTTCTTGTTTCTTCTTAGCAGTCGCTTTTCTTATTTTTTCTTGGCAACCGCTTTTCTTACTTTCTTCTTGGCCACGGGCTTCTTGGCGGGAGCCTTCTTGGCAGCGCCGGCGGTTTCAGTCTTTTCAGCCTTAGGCTCTTCGTTCTTGACCTTTACCAGCTCCACGGTGAAGATGAGAGTAGAGAAGGGCTTGATGGTGCCGCCAGCGGCGCGTTCGCCATAAGCCAGATTCTGCGGGATGTAAAGCTCCCACTTGCTGCCCTCGGGCATCATGCACAGAGCCTCTGTCCAGCCCTTGATCACCTGCTCCGGCTTGAAGTCGGTGGTCTGCGGGTTGCGCTTGTAGCTGCTGTCGAACACGGTGCCGTCGATCAGCTTGCCTTCATATTTCACGGTCACGGTGCTGCTCTTCTCGGCAACGGCGCCGTGGCCCTCGGTGATGACCTTATATTGCAGTCCGCTCTCCGTAGTCTTCACGCCCTCTTTCTGAGCATTGTCCTTGAGCCACTGCTCGTTCTTCGCCTTCCATGCAGCGTTGGCCTTTTCCTCGTCAGCCTTGCGCATCTGTGTGAAGGTATTGGTTGCGTGCTCTGTTGTCATGATGGTTGTGTCGTTGCGGAGCGCTGACACGAAGCCCTCGCAGAGCTTTGTCTTGTCGATGGTGTGCTCGCTGCCAGCAAACTGCTTCTCGATGCCGGGGAGCATGCGTCCGAGTACCATCTGGGCCACCTGCAAGCCAGCGCTGTGAGCCACAGCCTTGGGGTCGGCAGCGTCGCGGGTCATTCCCTCGCGGAAGCCAGCCTCTACCTCAGCCATGTAGGCGGTGTCGACCTTCAGTTCAGAGATGAGATACTGGTCCAGACCGCGTGTGAGCATCTTGCCGGCGGCATAGCTCAGCGTATCGCTTGCCGAGGTGAGAACCACGGGCTTGGGCTGTTCAGTTTTTTCTGCCTCTTTCTTTTTCTTCTTGCCGGGCACGGCATAAACGGCAGAGCTTGCTGCTATGATGAGAGCAAGCATAATGATTTTCTTCATAGTTGTGAAAGTGCATTAAATAAGTGACGAGTGACGAGAGACAAGCCGCGATGAGGTCGGTGCCTCTTCTTTATTGCTCTTGTCTTCTTGTCACTCGTCGCAAGTAATCTATATGTTTCTTGTCTTGTTTTCTAAGCGTCAGATGCTTGTCAAAGCATCAACTTTACTTGACCTTAAGAAGCTCGATCTTGAAGATCAGAGTAGAGAAAGGCTTGATCTCGCCAGCCTCACGCTCGCCGTAAGCGAGGTTCTGAGGAATGTAAACCTCCCACACTGATCCGGCAGGCATGTGAACGAGAGCCTCTGTGAAGCCCTTGATAACCTGGTTTACGCGCATCTCGGCAGGCTGGTTGCGCTTGTAGCTGCTGTCGAACACCTTGCCGTCGATGGTGCGGCCCTCATAGTTGACGGTCACGAGCGATGTGTCCTTAGGCATGGCACCGTTGCCCTCCTTGATAACCTTATACTGAAGACCTGAGGGGAGCATCTTCACGCCAGCCTTCTTGGCGTTGGCAGCGAGGAACTTCTCTCCTGCTTCCTTGTTGGCGCCATATTTCTGCTCCATGTTCTTGGCCTTGATAGCCATCATCTTCATCTGTGCTGTCTGTCCGGCCTGCTCGATGGTCATGAGACCCTTCTTGCCTGTAACGCCAGTGATGAAGCCCGCCATAAAGTTTTTCAGAGAGATGGTCTTGGTAGAATCTTCACCGAAGATCTCGTGGTTGATGCCCTTGACCATGCGGTTGCTGATCTGCTGACCGATGTTTACGCCAGCAAAATAGGCAGCCTTCTTCTTGTCGTCGCCAGCGTTGGCACCTTCGTTGAGGCCCTTTACAAAAGCGTCGATATAGGTGGTGTCGATGTCCATCTGTACGAGATATTCCTTCAGACCCTGTGTCTGTGAGAGACCCATAGCATAGCTCAGGGTGTCGACGTCGGTCTTGAGGTTGGGCTTGGGTGTAGAGTTGCCGCAAGAGGTCATGCCCATGGCGGCTACAGCCATAACGGCTGCGATGAAAAGTTTTTTCATTGTTTTTTTTATGTTTTGTTCTTTAATGTTTTCTTGTTGTAGAGGGATTCTTTTTTTTACTTCACCTCGATAAGCTCCACGTCGAAGATGAGAGCTGCGAAGGGAGGGATGGCCTGTCCTGCGCCGCGCTCGCCGTAGCCGAGAGTGTAAGGAATGAAGAAGCGATACTTGGCACCCTCCTGCATAAGCTGCAGACCTTCGGTCCATCCTGCGATCACGCCGTTCAGGGGGAACTCGGCGGGTTCGCCGCGCTGTATAGAGCTGTCGAACATTGTTCCGTCGATGAGCATGCCCTCATAGTGACACTTCACGGTGTCGGTGGCCTTTGGCTTGCGGCCGTTGCCTTCCTTGAGCACCTGATACTGGAGACCGCTGGGCAGCGTGATGACGCCGTCTTTCTTTGCGTTCTCAGCGAGATAGTCCTCGCCGTTCTTCTTTACAGCCTTGAAGGTCTCTGCCTGTGCTGCACGCTGCTTCTCCTCCAGGTCCTGGAAGAACTTCTGTAAGATTGTTTGCGCTTCTGCGTCGGCGAGCTGCGGTGTGTTACCGGCAATAACGTCCTTTATTGCCTGTGCGAAATCGTCGATGTTGAGGCCCTTGGCACCCATCTGTGAAAGCTGGTGTCCGATGTTCAGACCCAAAGCGTAACTTAACTTGTCCATGATAAATTTTGTTGTTGTTTTGTTTTTATTTTGTATTATTTGTTTCTGCTTTTATCCGTTTTAGGAATGGCCCTTTTTGTTTAAAGTGCAAAAATACTTATTTTTCTTGAATGATGTGGCTTTGTTTTTAGAAAAAAGATTATTTTTGCATATATTAATGTAATTGGGCTTTTGCGAGCGCTCTGTCAGCGGTCCTGCTTAAGACGGCGATGCCGCTCCCGGCCTTGACGCATGCCTTCGGCGACGTTCCGGCAAGCGCCAGAGGCGAGCGTGTCAATGCTTGCTTGAAGCGACAAGATCTTGAAAAGCGGTTTTGTTTGCGAAAGTCTGATTAAAGATAAAAATGTTTAAAGGAGAAAGAGTTATGGCAGACAATGAAAAAATGAACGGGCAGAAGAAGCAGAAGATAGTGTTTCTCACCGGTGCCGGCATGTCGGTGGAGAGTGGTTTCAAGACGTTCCGCGGCAATGACGGCTTGTGGGAGAACTATCCTGTGCAGCAGGTTGCCACGCATGAGGGTTGGGAGACCGACCCCACACTGGTGACAAATTTCTACAACATGCTCCGCAAGAAGCTCTATGCGGCCCAGCCCAACGAGGGCCATAAGCTCATCAAGTCGTTGGAGAACAGTTACGACGTGGTGGTGGTGACGCAGAACGTGGACAACCTGCACGAGAAGGCAGGGTCGTCGAAGGTCATTCATCTGCATGGCGAGTTGTCGAAGGTGTGCTCAAGCAAGGACCCTGACGATGAGCGTTACATCGTGGAGCTGCCCGAGGACCATTGCACCGTGGAGCCTGGCACCAAGGCAGGTGACGGTTCGTTGCTGCGGCCTTACATCGTGTTCTTCGGTGAGAATGTGCCCAAGATCATGGAGGCTGCCAAGGAGGTGTCAGAGGCCGATATCATGGTCATCATCGGCACGTCGCTGAACGTCTATCCCGCCGCCGGTCTGGTTCAGTATGCCAAGCCCAACACCCCCATATATCTCATTGATCCTGAGCCTACTGTGGGACATGGCATTAGAAACCTCACGCACATACAGGAGGGCGCAAGCAAGGGAATGGAAATTTTTATTAAAGGGGCTTTTAAAGGTAAAAAGGTAAAAAAGGCTGGCGCCTTGGAAGTGAAGAGTGAAGAGTGAAGAGTGAAGAATTCAATAGCCCTTGGCTAATCACTCCCCTCTCCTTCGGGGAGGGGTAAGCCACCGACAGGTGGCGCGGGGGTGGGGCTGTAGGTGGTGTGGTTCCCTCGCGAGGTGGCGCGGGGGTGGAGCTTTACTCATTCATCTTCCTATACTCCGCCGGCGATAGTCCAAACTTTTCCGTGAACAGGCGGTAGAAGGTCTGGCGTACGGGGATGCCACAGTCGATGGCTATAGCCTCGACCGAGAAGTTGGTGTTTTTGCGAAGGAGCGCGGCGGCATAGTCGAGACGCATGTCGTTGATGTAACGGTTGAACGGCTTGCCCGAGAAGACCATGAGCAACGACACGAACGTGCCCTTGTCCACGCCGAGCAAGGCGATAAGCTCGTCGCGAGAGATCTTGGGCTTGCGGAACAGGCGCTCGTTGATGATGCGCTGCTCAAGCTGCAAGAACATGTCGTGCGACTTGTCATCTTTTAATCTGGCAGCGGCATCCTCTTCTTCTGATGCCCCCTCGCTCGTTGCTACGGGCAGCCCCTTTTTCTCAACATCTTCACCGTTCTCTGTTCGTTCTCCGTTCTCTGCTCGCTCTCCGTTCTCTATATTTTCACCGTCCTTTTTGTTCTCCCCGTTCATTGTTTTCTGTAAGTTCTCTGCTTTTTCTCCGTTCACAACACCTTTTCTGTTTCCAACTTCTTCTCCGCTTCCCGTTTTCTCTCCTATCCCTGCACATTCCGTCTCCACCTTTTTATTGTTTTCATCATGGCAAGCGGTTGCTTGCGTTGAAGATTTCTCGTTTGTGGCTGAGCTTTCTTGGCTTACCCCCTGCTCTTGGGTTCCCGCATCGTCGCGTCCCTTCTCCTCAGCAGCATCGTCACGTCCCCTCTCCCCAGCAGCATCGTCGTTCCTGCTTTTCGATGCCAGCAGATAGGCGAGTTGTTCCTTGGCAGCGGTCAGCTCGTTTATGGTAGCTGCGGCGGCACGGTTCTTTCGCTGCACCAGACGGTTGTAAGACATGACCCTGATGAAGAGCACGGCAAGGACGGCCATGAGGAACGACACGAGAGCCACGATGGCGCGACTGTTGCGCAGGTCGCGTGCCTGCTCGTTTATGCGCATGTCCTTGTGCTTTGAATCGAGCAGCTGACTCATCGACATGGCGTTCTGCTTCTTCAGTTTCAGAGACAGACTGTCGTTCAGCGCAATGGCCCTCAGGCCCGTGAGCGCCGCCTCGCGGTAGCGACCCTCGTTGAAGAGGGCATCGGCCTTGGAAGGCAGGAGCGTGCGCACAAAATAATAGTCGACGGTGTCGCGTCCGCATCGTTTGAAGAACGCCTCCTCTTGCTCAAGCTTCGTTATGGCCTCGCCGTAGCGGCGTTCCAGCAGGAGGTATGGCACGAGGAAGGTAATGCCCGACGGCGTCTTGGAGAGGTCGGTGTCGAGGAGCTTCGAGTAGAAATCATAAGCCTTCTGTTTCTCTCCAAGGTGTGCGTAGGTCACCGAGTAGATGGCGTAGAACATCGCCTTCGACCAGTCGTTGCCGCCCGCTACACTCTCGGGCTTGCGCTCAGTCATGGTCGTAACTGCCTCGCTGAAGGTGTCATACATGGCTGCCACCTCCGTGTAACGATGGTTGTCGAGCAACACGTTGGCCTTCTGCGAGTACATGTCGACGAGGTCGCTCCATGTGCTCCATGTGTCGGCGGTGTGAACCTGTCGGCGCAGCAGACTGATGCCGCTGTCGAACGAGCGCAACGCCTTGTCAACCAACCCTATCTCGCTCTCACACATGGCCTTGGTGTTGAGAATGGATGCTTCCTTGTCAGCCGCTTTGAGCTTTTGCGCCAGGGTGATGGCCTGCTCGGCGGTGAGCAGACAGCGGTCGTAGATGCCACATTTAAAATATTGGTATGCCAGGACCGACGCCACCGCCAGACGCTTCTCGTTGTTGTGGGTGAGCATACTGTCGGTGCTGGCGAGCAAGGCATAGTGGAGCGCCTTTGTGTTGTCGCTTGACGAGTTGTTGTAGACGATGGCACGCAGGGCGTTGACATCATACATGGGCATGGTGCGGAGCACCTCGGCGCTGTCGAGCATGGAGAGGGCGAGCTCTGGCTGCGACATGCTGATGCTCTTTATCTGCTCAATCTTCTTCTTGTCAGACACCACGGCACCTTCCTTCCCTCTGCCGCTACAAGAAGCGATAGTGAGGACGAGGGCTGTGATGATGACGAAAAAGGTGAGCGGTCCAAGCATGGCTCTTCCTGCAAGGCCCATGGTTCTGCCTGCAAGGTTCATGGTTCTGCCCGCAAGGTTCATGTCGTTGCTTACGCGTTGTCGTGCAAGACCTTTATGTTGTGTATGTTGCATTTTTTTTCTGAAAATAATTTTTTATAGGCTGCTGTTTTAAGCCATACAAATTTACAACTTTTTTCGTGCTCCGCAAACGATGTCGGTGAAAACTCATTGCGATGGCTCAACAATTAGACTAAAATTGCAAGAAAACACATAAAATATTTGTATAAGTATGGATTTTTTCGTAACTTTGCACCGTTCAGTGGAATGAGGGGCTCCGAGAGAGCTCCTCATTTTTTTAATTACTGAGGTCTCGCCTGTAAACAGGCTGGCGGGATGAGATGAAAAAACAACTGTAAATCACAACACGGCGTGGCAAGCAAAACAAAAAAGAAAACGACAACACGCCCCAAACAAAATGTATGATAAACAAAAACACCGTTAAAGAGATTGTTGAGAGTTGGCTCGAGGACAAGGAATATTTTCTTGTAGACATAGAGATAAGCGCCGACAACAAGATTGTAGTGGAGATTGACCATGCCGACGGCGTGTGGATTGAAGACTGTGTGGAGCTAAGCCGCTTCATCGAGGAGCACTTGAGCCGCGATGAGGAAGACTATGAACTGGAGGTAGGCTCTGCCGGCCTGGGACAGCCCTTCAAGGTGCCGCGCCAGTATGAGTGCTTCGTAGGCAAAGACGTGGAGGTGCTCGATGCCGACGGCAAGAAATATAAAGGCGTGCTGAAGAGCGTCGACGGCAACAGCTTCGTTGTCACCACACAGGAAAAGGTGAAGGTGGAAGGCAAGAAGCGTCCGCAGCTCATGGATGTGGATCATACGTTCGAGATGGATAAAGTGAAATATACAAAATATTTAATCAGTTTCAAGTAAACACAAATGGCAGCATTAAAAAATGACGATACAGTGAGCATGTTCGACTCGTTCAAAGAGTTTAAGGAAACAAAGAACATCGACCGCACAACTCTCGTGAGTGTGCTCGAGGAGAGTTTCCGCAATGTGCTTGCAAAGATTTTCGGTAGCGACGAGAACTTCGACGTTATCGTGAACCCCGACAAGGGCGACTTTGAGATATACCGTAACCGCGTGGTTGTGGCAGACGGCGAGGTGCAGGACGAGAACAAGGAGATCTCGCTCACCGAGGCACGCAAGATTGAGCCCGACTATGAGGTGGGCGAGGATGTGTCTGAGGCTGTCGACTTCACCAAGTTCGGTCGCCGCGCCATCCTGAACCTGCGCCAGACTCTCGCTTCGAAGGTGCTGGAGCTGGAGCACGACTCGCTCTACAACAAATATAAGGATCGTGTGGGACAGGTTATCGCCGGCGAGGTGTACCAGGTGTGGAAGCGCGAGGTGCTCGTGGTAGACGACGAGAACAACGAGCTGTCGCTGCCCAAGAGCGAGCAGATCCCCAGCGACGTATACCGCAAGGGTGAGACCGTGCGTGCCGTCATCGAGCGCGTGGACAACGAGAACAACAACCCCAAGATCATCCTTTCGCGCACAAGCCCTGCTTTCCTTCAGCGTCTGCTCGAGGCAGAGGTGCCCGAGATCAACGACGGTCTGATCAGCATCAAGGCCATCGCCCGCATGCCGGGAGAGCGTGCCAAGATTGCCGTCGAGAGCTACGACGAGCGCATTGACCCCGTGGGAGCATGTGTGGGTGTCAAGGGTAGCCGCGTTCACGGCATCGTGCGTGAGCTCGGCAACGAGAACATCGATGTCATCAACTGGACAGCCAACACCAAGCTCTTCATCCAGCGTGCGCTCTCACCGGCCAAGGTGTCAAGCATCAACATCGACGAGGAGAACCACAAGGCAGAGGTGTTCCTCCAGCCACAGGAGGTGAGCCTGGCCATCGGCCGTGGAGGTCTGAACATCAAGTTGGCGTCTATGCTCACCAAGTACACCATCGACGTGTTCCGCGAGGTTAACGGCGACGAGGAGGAAGAGGACATCTACCTCGACGAGTTTGTCGACGAGATCGACCAGTGGGTTATCGACGCCATCAAGGGCATCGGTCTCGACACAGCCAAGGCGGTGCTCAACGCTCCGCGTGAGATGCTCGTTGAGAAGGCTGACCTTGAAGAAGAGACCGTGGATCATGTGCTCAACGTGCTCCGCGCAGAGTTTGAGAAATAATTTTCTCCGGCTCTCATTTCTATCCTTGCCACGGCAGGACGGTGTGACGACACGCACCTGCCACGGCAAGTTGACCAAAACATATTGCCGACAGGCGCTTGCAGAGACAAGCCGCGAGAGGTCGTGCAGACAATAATTTTATTAAAAAAGAAAACTATATGCGCCATGGCGTAGCAGCGACAGCGAAGCAGCAACCTCAGGTTCCTGCTTACGGGGAAGAGGCACCGCCACGCATGATGAACGATAAAAAAACAGAATGAGCATCAGGTTAAACAAAGCATTAAGCGAATTGAATATAGGACTTCAAACGGCAGTTGAATTCCTTGAAAAGAGAAGTGAACTGGGAGAGGTGAAACAGGAGCTGAGCTTCAAGCTCAACGACCAGCAGTATAACGCTCTGGTAGAAGCCTTCAAGCAGGACAAGGAGGTGCGCTCGCAAGCCGAGAAGCTGCTCCAGAAGAAGCCCAAGGACAAGAAACAGGCCAAGGACCAGGCTAAGGAAGGTCGTACAGAGCGTGTGCTCCCCGCAGGAGTGCAGCAGTATAAGCCCCTGGGAAAAATAGACCTCGACAGTTTGGGAAAGAAGCAGCCTTCAAAGCCTGCCGCTCAGACTGCCGGAAAGAACAGCAAGAACGTGACTGCTGCCGTGAGCCACGACTCTGCAAAAGCCAACAACGGGGCTGCACAGAAGCCCGCAGTGAATAACGCCGCAAAGCCAGCAGAAGCTAAGCCTGCACAGCAGAACGCACAGAAGCCTGCTGCACAGCACGCTGAGGCTAAGCCCGCAGCGCCTAAGGCGCAGGAGGCTGAGCAGAAGAAGGAACAGCCCGAGGTTAAAGCCGCTGCCAACGTAGCACAGGAGGCTCCTGTAGCTGCTGGCGACAAACCCGCCGACCAGCGCACACCGCTGGAGCAGAAGCATCTGGCACAGCAGCAGAAGAGCGACGACATCTTCACCACAAAGAGCGAGAAGAAGATGCTGAATGCTCCTAAGGTGAACGTGCTCGGAAAGATAGACCTCGCAACGCTCAACCAGAGCACCCGTCCCAAGAAGAAGTCGAAGGAGGAGAAGCGCAAGGAGCGCGAGGAGAAGGCTCAGCAGCAGCGCGACGGCAAGAAGAAGCGCGAGCGCATAAACAAGGTGCGCGTCGACATAAACGCTGCGTCTAACCAGCAGGGTGGACGCAACAACAACGGCGGCGGCAACAGTGCCGGCGGAAACGGCGGCGCCGGCAACGGAAAGAAAAAGAAGAACCGCAACCGCAACCAGAAGCCCGTTGAGGTTAATGATGAGGACGTGGCACGTCAGGTTAAGGAGACGCTCGCACGCCTCACAAACAAGCAGAACCAGACAAAGAAGGGCGCCAAGTATCGTAAGGAGAAGCGTGAAGCTGCTCAGGAGAAGATGAACGAGGAGCGCCGCGAGGAGAAGAAGGAGAGCAAAACACTGAAGCTCACCGAGTTCGTGACCGTGAGCGAGCTGGCTACGATGATGAACATCAACGTGAACCAGGTCATCGGAACGCTCATGAGCGTGGGCATCATGGTGTCTATCAACCAGCGCCTCGACGCCGAGACCATCAACCTCGTGGCAGAGGAGTTCGGGTTCAAGACCGAATATGTCAGTGCAGAGGTGCAGGAGGCCATCACAGAAGAGGCTGACGACGAGAACGATCTCGTGCCGCGCGCTCCTATCGTGACCGTCATGGGACACGTTGACCACGGTAAGACATCGCTGCTCGACTACATACGCAAGACCAACGTCATCGCTGGTGAGGCAGGAGGCATCACCCAGCACATCGGTGCTTACAACGTGAAGCTTGAGGACGGACGCCGCATAACATTCCTCGACACACCGGGTCACGAGGCCTTCACCGCCATGCGTGCCCGTGGTGCTCAGGTTACCGATATCGCCATCATCATCGTTGCTGCCGACGACGCTGTCATGCCCACCACAAAGGAGGCTATCGCACATGCCCAGGCTGCCAACGTGCCGATGGTGTTCGCAATCAACAAGATCGACAAGCCAGGCGCCAACCCCGACCGTGTGCGTGAGGAGCTGGCTGCCATGAACCTGCTCGTTGAGGAGTGGGGCGGCAAGTACCAGTGTCAGGAGATCAGCGCCAAGAAGGGTATCGGCATCAGCGAACTGCTGGAGAAGGTGCTCCTTGAGGCTGAGATGCTCGACCTGAAGGCTAACCCCAACCGCAAGGCAACAGGTTCAATCATCGAGTCGTCTCTCGACAAGGGACGTGGCTATGTGTCAACGGTGCTCGTGAGCAACGGTACGCTCCGCGTGGGCGACAACGTGATCGCCGGCACAAGCTGGGGACGCATCAAGGCCATGTTTAACGAGCGTAACGCCCGCATAGAGAAGGCAGGACCGGCAGAGCCCGCAATAATCTTGGGTCTGAACGGTGCGCCCACAGCCGGCGACTCGTTCCATGTGCTCGAGACAGAGCAGGAGGCTCGCGACATCGCAAACAAGCGCACACAGCTACAGCGTGAGCAGAGTCTGCGCACACAGAAGCGTCTCACCCTGTCAGATATCTCACACCGCATTGCCCTTGGATCATTCAAGGAGCTGAACATCATCGTAAAGGGCGACACCGACGGTTCGGTAGAGGCTCTGAGCGACTCGTTCATCAAGCTCTCTACAGAGAAGATCAAGGTCAACGTCATCTTCAAGGCCGTGGGCCAGATCTCAGAGAGCGATGTGACGCTCGCCGACGCTTCCGATGCCATCATCGTGGGCTTCCAGGTGCGTCCTTCGGCTGCAGCACGCAAGCAGGCTGACCAGGCTGGCGTGGAGATCAACACCTACTCGGTTATCTACGACGCCATCGACGATGTCACTTCTGCCATGGAGGGTATGCTCGACAAGGTCAAGAAGGAGGTTATCACAGGACAGGTTGAGGTGCGCGAGGTCTACAAGATCTCGAAGGTGGGCACCGTTGCCGGATGTATGGTTACAGAAGGCAAGGTTCACCGCGTCGACCGCGCACGCGTGGTGCGCGACGGTATCGTGGTTCACACCGCCGACATTGCTGCCCTCAAGCGTTACAAGGATGACGTCAAGGAGGTGGCCACCAACTTCGAGTGTGGTATCTCGCTCGTCAACTTCAACGACATTCAGGTGGGCGACGTGCTCGAGACCTTCACCGAGATTGAGGTTAAGCAGACGCTGTAAGACGCTCGCATGATGGCCGCTTGTCTATGGCGCTTGGCAGGTCTGTCTATGGCGCTTGGATGAGCTAAGTGTGGAATAGAAAAATAATGAGTCATGATAAAAACACAGGTTTGTGTTATGCGATTATGCGCATGCACGAACTTGTGTTTTTTTTATTTTGACGAACAGCTGTAAAAGCCAAAAAAAACGTAAAACGTTACGATAATAATTGCTTATTTTGTAATTTTGCATTTTAATAGGGGACATGTCGTTTTTCTTTCGGACACATGACATTTTTTTTGTCGAAGACACCGCGGCTTTCGCGATAATGCGTTAGCCTGCCGAAAGATAGAAGCAGCACCCTGCAAACATAACAGCAACAATGGAAAATAAAGATACAAAAAATGCCTTTGTGCGACAGGTGGCGGAGCAGAAATATGAATATGGCTTCACCACAGACGTGCACACCGACATCATAGAGAAAGGTCTCAACGAGGATGTTGTGCGACTGATCTCGCAGAAGAAGGGCGAGCCCGACTGGATGCTCGAATTCCGCCTCAAGGCGTTCCGCCACTGGCAGACGCTCAAGCAGCCCACATGGGGACATGTGCACCTGCCTGAGATCGACTACCAGGCAATCTCTTATTATGCCGACCCGTTGGCAAAGAAGAAGGATGAGAAGAAGGAGATAGACCCTGAGCTCATGAAGACATTCGACAAGCTCGGCATTCCGCTCGAAGAGCGACTGGCGCTCAGCGGCGTGGCGGTGGATGCCATTATGGACTCGGTGTCGGTGAAGACCACCTTCAAGGAGAAACTTGCAGAGAAAGGCATAATTTTCTGCTCCATCGGCGACGCCATAAAGAACCATCCCGACCTCGTGAAGCAATATCTCGGAACGGTGGTGCCCTATCGCGACAATTTCTATGCCGCCCTCAACAGCGCCGTGTTCTCAGACGGATCGTTTGTCTTCATTCCCAAAGGTGTGCGCTGCCCAATGGAGCTTAGCTCCTATTTCCGCATAAACGCAAGAAACACGGGACAGTTTGAACGCACACTGATCGTGGCCGACGACGACGCTTATGTGAGCTACCTTGAGGGGTGCACAGCGCCCATGCGCGACGAGAACCAGTTGCATGCCGCCATCGTGGAGATTGTGGTGAACAACAACGCGGAGGTGAAATACTCGACCGTGCAGAACTGGTACCCAGGCGACGAGCACGGCAAGGGTGGCGTGCTGAACCTCGTGACCAAGCGTGGCGACCTGCGAGGTGTCAACTCGAAACTGTCGTGGACACAGGTGGAGACGGGATCGGCCATAACATGGAAATATCCGTCGTGCATCTTGCGCGGCGACGGCTCACAGGCCGAGTTCTACTCGGTGGCGGTGACAAACAACTATCAGGAGGCCGACACCGGCACGAAGATGATACACATGGGAAAGAACACCAAGTCGACAATCATATCGAAGGGCATCTCGGCAGGACACAGTCAGAACTCGTACCGCGGACTGGTGCGTGCCACCAGCAACGCCGACAACGCACGCAACTACTCGTCGTGCGACTCGCTGCTCCTCGGCTCCGACTGTGGCGCCCATACCTTCCCCTACATGGACATTCACAACGACAGCGCCGTGGTGGAGCATGAGGCCACAACATCAAAGATCAGCGAAGACCAGCTCTTCTACTGTAACCAGCGTGGCATACCCACCGAACAGGCCGTGGGCTTGATCGTGAACGGCTATGCCAAGGAGGTGCTCAACAAGCTGCCAATGGAGTTTGCCGTTGAGGCACAGAAGCTCCTCAGCGTGTCGCTGGAAGGAACGGTGGGATAGAGGTTTTGAATTTTGAATTTTGAGTTTTGAGTTTTGAATTGTTGCGGCTCTGCCGCAATTTTGAATTTTTGAATTTTGATTTGTGAGTTTCTAATAATCGAAAAAAAGAATAAATCAAAAATCCATAACTCAAAATTGCGCCAACGGCGCAATAATTCAAAATTCAAAATTCAACATTGCGGCAGAGCCGCAATAATTCAAAATTCAAAATTCAAAATTCAAAAATCGAAAACAAGTGTTTCGCAAAACAATAATGTCGGCTGTTCTTGCAGCTCTTGCAGCTTTCCCGTTCAGCACACTGACTGCCGCCAATGTCGATGCTGCCGCTAACGTTGCTGCCAATGCAGCTGTTACAAATGCCGCTGTTGCCAATGCTGTTGCCGCCAATGATGACGACGACGACATGCCGCGCCGTTGGGCGGTCATAACGGGCATGAACCTTTCTTGTCCTACGACGGCGGACAGAGACCATAATGCAGCGCATGGCGAGAGAGCGGCGTCGTTCGCAAACCCGTTGGGCAACATCATGTTGGAGTATTATCTTCCCAACGACCACTTTTCGGTGGTGGGAGGCTATAACGCCGAGGTGCTCCAATGGTTCAGCGGCGACGTGTCGGCAACGTTGCGCAACATCGTGCTGGGTGCACGCTGTTATCCGTTGTCCAACGGTTGCGCCATACAGCCTTACGCCGCCCTTGTGACCTACACCAACGTGGGGACGCAGAACGAGACGGGCTACATGGAGGCCAGCTCTTCGGGCATGGGAACAAGCTATAGCCATGAGCGCCACTACTCTATAAGCTATCCGCGCTTTAGCGTGGCACCAGCCATTGGTCTCGACTGCTACCTGTTCTCGTCGCTCGCACTTGAGTTTCAGTATGGCTTCCCGCTTGCCGTCGACGGCAAGACAAGCGTAAGCACGACATATAACGGACAGCCCGAGACCTACGGCATGCGATCCAACATGCACCGCCACAACATACAGATCGGGCTGAAGCTTACCTTCCCGTTCAGGTTCACGTCTGACGACGGCAACACGCTCTACAAGTTTATAGCGACAGCGCTCGGACTCTATAGCCCCGACGATGAGCCTAAAAAGGAAACGAAGAAGGAACATCAGAAGGCAAGACTGAAGCGTGTGCTCGATGCTTATTGATGAAGCGATGGCAGCCAGCGGCCACAGAAGAAAACAGAATAATAAAAAAAAGATAAAAACAAAGACGTCTAAATATGTTAGAAGTAAAGAACCTCCACGCCAAGATTGGCGATAAGGAAATACTTAGAGGCATCAACCTCACGATAAATGATGGAGAGATCCATGCCATCATGGGTCCGAACGGTTCGGGCAAGTCGACACTAAGCGCTGTGCTCACAGGCAACCCTCTCTATGAGGTGACCGAGGGTGTGGCTCTGTTCAACGGCAAGAACCTGCTCGACATGAAGCCAGAGGACCGCGCACACGAGGGACTGTTTCTCTCGTTCCAATATCCGGTAGAAATTCCGGGCGTGTCGATGACCAACTTCCTCAAGGCTGCCGTGAACGAGAAGCGTAAGTATCAGGGACTGCCTGAGCTTAAGGCTGCCGAGTTTATGAAGCTCATGAACGAGAAGCGCAAGGTGGTGGAGCTTGACAGCAAGTTCACACGACGTTCGGTGAACGAGGGTTTCAGCGGCGGCGAGAAGAAACGCAACGAGATCTTCCAGATGGCCATGCTCGAGCCAAAGCTCTCTATCCTCGACGAGACCGACTCGGGTCTGGATGTCGATGCCATGCGCATCGTGGCTGATGGCGTGAACAAGATGCACACGCCCGAGACATCGGCCATCGTCATTACCCACTATGAGCGTCTGCTCGACATGATCAAACCTAACGTCGTGCATGTGCTCTACAAAGGCCGCATCGTGAAAACTGCCGGACCTGAACTGGCTAAGGAGATTGAACAGAGAGGATACGACTGGATAAAGGCGGAAGTGGAGTAGAGTTTTTGATTTTATAATAAAAAAACGAAACAATGCACAGCGAAAAACAATACATCGACCTCTACCGCGAATGTAGAGAACAGATCTGCGCTCACAGTGCCGCACCGCTAAACGCCGTGCGCGACGCTGCCTTTGAACAGTTTGAGCGACAAGGGTTCCCTTCAAGAAAGGTAGAGAGATACAAATATACAAGCGTTGACGAGTTGTTCGCACCCGACTATGGCGTCAACGTTAACCGTCTGGAGATCCCTGTAGACCCCTACAAGGCGTTCCGTTGCGACGTGCCAAACCTCAGCACATCGCTCTATTTTATCGTTAACGACCAGTTCCGCGCTGCCCTGCAGCCCAAGGAGAACCTGCCCGAGGGCGTGGTGGTCGACTCGCTCGCTGCCTATGCTCAGGCGAACCCGCAGTTTGTGGCTGACCATTATGCGCAGCTCGCACATGCCGACGAGGATGGCATAACAGCCCTCAACACCATGCTGGCACAGGACGGTCTGCTCGTCTATGTGAAGCGGGGCGTGAAGGTGGACCGCACCATACAGGTCATCAACATCTTGCGCTCTGACGTGCCGCTCATGGTGAACCGTCGCGTGCTCATCGTCATGGAGGAGGGCGCTGAAGCCAAACTGCTGTTCTGTGACCACGCTGCCGACGACCGCGAGTTTCTCGCAACACAGGTCATTGAGGCTTATGTGGGACGCAACGCATCGCTTGACCTCTACTGCATGGAGGAGACCCACTATAAGAACACGCGTGTGTCGAACGTCTACATTGAGCAACAGGCCGACAGCCGTGTTAACCACAACGTCATAACGCTGCACAACGGCACGACACGCAACCGTCTCGACGTGTTGCTCAAGGGCGAGGGAGCAGAGTGTTGGTGCAACGGATGCGTCATCGCCGACAAGGCACAGCATGTCGACAACAACACGCTCATCGACCACCAGGTGCCCCACTGCACAAGTCATGAGCTTTACAAATATGTGCTCGATGACAAGTCGACAGGTGCCTTTGCCGGCCGTGTGCTCGTGCGTCACGGAGCGCAGAAGACCGTCAGCGAGGAGCGCAACCAGAACCTGTGTGCCACAAAGGAGGCACGCATGTACACACAGCCCATGCTCGAGATCTATGCCGACGACGTGAAATGCTCACACGGTTCCACCGTGGGTCAGCTCAACGACGCCGCTCTCTTCTACATGCGTCAGCGTGGCATCAGCGAGAAGGAAGCCAAGCTGCTGCTCGAGTTTGCCTTCATCAACGAGGTGATTGACCAGATCAAGCTCGAACCGCTTCGCGACCGCCTCCACTATCTTGTCGAAAAACGCTTCCGAGGCGAACTGACAAAGTGTGAGGGATGCAAGATGTGCAAGTGAAGAGCTTATTAAGTGAAGAGCTTATTAAGTGAAGAGTGAAGAATGAAGAGTGAAGAATTCAATAGCTTTGCCGCTCTCGCTCTTTAATTCCCTTCGGTTTAGAAAGGCTTAGGTAGGCTTATAAAAAGACCCAACTGTGCTTAGGTAGGCTTATAAAAAGGCTCAACAGAGCTTAGGTAGGCTTATAAAGGCCTATCAAAGGAGGGCCTATAAAGGCTTTGAAATAAAAAAGAAAAAAGATGTACAACATACAAAAGGTGAGAGACGATTTTCCTATTCTCTCTCGCACCGTCTACGACCGTCCGCTCGTTTATCTCGACAACGCGGCGACAACACAGAAGCCGCTCTGTGTGCTCGATGCCATGCGCGACGAGTATCTTAATGTCAACGCCAACGTGCACCGTGGCGTGCATTATCTCTCGCAACAGGCCACCGACCTGCATGAGGCGGCGCGTGAGACCGTGCGCCGTTTCATCAACGCTCCCAAGACCGAGGAGATTATCTTCACGCGCGGCACCACCGAGAGCATAAACCTCGTGGTCAGCTCGTTCTGTGAAGAGTTTATGGGCGAGGGCGACGAGGTGATCGTGAGCGTCATGGAGCACCACAGCAACATCGTGCCGTGGCAGCTGCAGGCAGCAAAGCGCGGCATCGCTCTTAAGGTCATACCCATCGACGACAGTGGCAACCTGCTCATGGACGAGTATGAGAAGCTGTTTTCTGACCGCACGAAGATCGTTAGCGTGGCGCATGTGAGCAACACCCTCGGCACGGTGAACCCCGTGAAAGACATTGTGCGCATTGCTCATGAACACGGCGTGCCTGTGATGGTGGACGGAGCACAGTCGACACCACATTTCAAGGTCGATGTGCAGGACCTCGATTGCGACTTCTTCGCTTTCAGTGGTCATAAGATCTATGGCCCCACAGGTGTGGGTGTGCTCTACGGCAAGGAAGAGTGGCTCGACCGTCTGCCGCCCTATCAGGGTGGTGGCGAGATGATTGAGAGCGTGAGCTTCGAGCGCACGGTCTTCGAGCGTCTGCCGTTTAAGTTTGAGGCAGGCACCCCCGACTATGTGGCTACCCACGGTCTTGCCACCGCTCTCAACTATGTGTCGGCCCTCGGCATGGACAACATTGCGGCTCATGAGCACGAGCTCACCGCCTACTGCATGGAGCAGATGCAGACCATCCCCGGCATCCGCCTCTTCGGCACCACTCCCGACAAGGACGCTGTCGTGTCGTTCCTCGTTGGCGACATCCATCATCTCGACATGGGCACCTTGCTCGACCGCCTCGGCATAGCCGTGCGCACAGGCCACCATTGCGCCCAGCCTGTCATGGATCGCCTCGGCGTGCAGGGCGTGGTGCGTGCCTCCTTCGCCCTATATAACACAAAAGAGGAGATCGATGCTCTTGTCAGTGGGGTGAAAAGAGTGGCTACGATGTTTTAAGTGAAGAGTGGCTTAAAGTGAAGAGTGAAGAGTGGCTTAAAGTGAAGAGTGAAGAGTGAAGAGTGAAGAATTCAATAGCTTTGCTTCACAATAATCAAGGCACATGAATTCTTCACTCTTCACTCTTCACTCTTCACTTTTCACTTAAGAACCCTCTTCACTTAAGCCCCCTCTTACACTTCAGCAGCGCCGATACAACCCACGCCAGGCAACCGATACGAACAACCCAAGGGGCTTCCACGGGAAAGAAGGCAGCGCCGAAGGCCAACTGAGCATTGATAAGAAGCCATGTCTGGCGCATGGTCAGCTTACGATCCAACACATCAGAATAGTAAGAGCAAAGCCATTCGATCGGTCGGCAAACCTTCTTCATGCCGCTGTTGAGGCAAACCTCTTTCATACTGTTGAGGCTAATCTCCTTCATGCTGTTGAGGCTAATCTCCTTCATGCTGTAGAGGCTAATTTCCTTCATGCTGTAGAGGCTAATCTCCTTCATGCTGTCAAGGCTAACCTCCTTCTCGCTGTTGAGACAAACCTCCTTCTCGCTGTTGAGGCTAATCTCCTTCATGTCGCTGTTGATGCTTACCTTTTTCGCGTAGCTGTTGAAGCAAACCGTTTTCAGGTTATTCCACAGGCTATATGTTTTCTTCACGATGTCGTTGAGGATAGAGGCCTTCACGAAGTTGCCAATGACTGCCTGTTGCTTTGTGCTGCGGCTGTCGATAAGGTAAATGTTCTTTTCCATAATGCTCATGATTACAGTTTGTTGTTATTTTCTGCTGCAAAAATAGCGAGGTAAATGGAAATAATGTTACCATATAGATAATCTTTAGTTAAAAAAACTTTTTAGGGCTTCTTGTCTATGAACAAAGGTTATGCTTTCATCTCTTTACAACTGTTTGGCTTGCATCGTCTTGCCGTAACGTTGTTGTTTTTGCTGCTTGCCCTTACTCCTGAAGCAAAGGCAAGCACGTCTTTTTATGAAGCAAACACGTCTTTTTATGAAGCAAGCACGTCTTTTTATGAAGCCCATACATCTTCTATAGATGCAAGCATGTCTATGGAGGCATCAGGCATGTCTATAGACGCATCACGCATGTTTATAGAAGAACCGAGCAAGCCCGCCATTAATGCAAAAAAGCCGGTTGTTAAGGCCAATGCGTCGCGCCATGTGGTAAACCCTAAAGCCAAGGCTTCTTCAGAGGCGTTGGTGAAGGAGGGTGAGCGCCTGTCGGAACGAGGTGAGACAGCCCGTTCGCTCATGGTGCTCAACCGCTACATCGAATCGTTCGCCTATGCTAAAGCTTCGCGTGCCGATTCGTTGCTGCTCACGCGTGCTCTTATGCGCAACGCCCGCAACTATGAAGACCTGGGCAACCAGCACCAAGCCCTTGTGCTCTTGCAACGCGCCCTGTCTATAGCCAAGCGCACGGCTGACAAGCGACATCTTGCCGCTCTTTACAACAACATCTTTGCTATCTATTATTCCCTGCGCGAGTTTGACCAAGCCGAAGACCTGTTGCAAATGTCTTTGCAGCTCAGTATTGCAGCCGCCGACTCAATGTCTATCCGCAACAACTACAACAACTTTGGTCTTGTTTGCTACGAGCGTGGTCAATATGACAAAGCCCTGGCGTTCATGGACCAAGCCCTTGCCTACGCCCCTCGCGCCGACCGCGTGGGCATGTCGCTCATCTACACCAACCGCGCCGAGGTGTTCACCCGTCAGAACCGCCTGTCGCAGGCGGAGCGGGCCTTGCAAAAAGCTATAGACCTGCAACGCGGCCACCAGCGCGACAACCGCACGGTGCAGACACGGCTTAACATGACTTTTCTGAAAGCTCGTCTTGGCAAGCGCACAGAGGCGTTAACCATGCAGCATGCTCTCTATCAGACCATGCCGCACCTCCCGTTGGCCATGCAAGTCAACGCCTATGAGCAGATGGCCGACATCTGCTTCAACCTTGGCGACTCGCTCGCCGCCCTCCGCAACATCCTCCGCTTCATGCCCCTCAACGACAGCTTGCAGCGTGCCGACAACAACAGTCAGCTGCAACAATTGCTCGTGGCCTACGATGCCGACCGCCTGAAGCAGCACAACACCAACCTTGCGCAGACGGTCGACATTTATCGTCTCAAGGCCGAGGGGCGCACACGCCTTCTTGCCGTTGCCGTGCCGCTTCTTGTTGTTCTCATAGTTCTCGTTGTGCTTCTGTGGCGCCGCATGCGCACAGACCGCGCCAAGAACAAGCTCATCAGCGAGCAGCAACAGCAGCTTCTCATCTATGAGCAGCAGGAGCGTGAGCGCGAGCAGCAAGAGATGCGTCGCAAGCAAGAGGAGATGCGCCGCAAGCAAGAGGCTCTCAAGCGCAAGCAGCAAGAGATGGCGCAGCGTCAGGAAGAGATGTCGCTGGAGCTGGACCACAAGAACCGCCAGCTCACCTCCTACACCCTCGACCTTGCTGCCGTAAACGAGTTTCACCAGCATGTCAGCGCCTCGCTGTCGGCTCTGAGAGAGAAAAAGCTGTCTGCCGCCGAAGTCGACAACGAGTTGAAGGATCTCATCCTCAGTCTGCAACATTTCAACGACAAGCCGTTGGGCGACGACTTCCGTGTCTATTTTGATGAGGTCCACCCCGGTTTCCTCATGCGCTTGTCGCAACAGTTTTCTGCCCTCAGCAAGGCCGACCTTCGTCTTTGCGCTTACCTTCACCTTGGCATGACGACAAAAGAGATTGCCGCCCTCACGTTTAAAGAGGTGCGCAGCGTAGAGTCGGCCCGCAACCGCTTGCGAAAAAAACTGAACCTTCCGCCCGAGACCAATCTCGCGCAGTTTCTTGAACAGTTCACGAAAGATGCGCCTTGACAGGGCTTCTGACCTTAATGAGAGCTTTTTGCAAAACAAGAGCAAAAAGATAGAAAAACGGGCGTTTTTGTTGCTGATTTAACGTAAAGACACCGAAAAGTTAACAAAATTGCAGCGTAAAACGGAAATGCCGTAGTATTGCCGTACCCCTTTTTGCCTTTCCCAAAGCAGATATTTGCTACTTTTGCAGCACGAAAACATCAAAACCGCACAATATGAGAAAATCTTTACATCGTTATGCGCAGCGTGCCTTCATCACGGTAGCGCTGGCTGCAACAGGAGCCATACAGCTATGGGCAAACCCAGGCGACGTGGTGTTCAGCGAGACGTTTGACAGCAAGGAAGCGCTCGACAACTGGAAAATTGTGGATAAAAACGGTGGACGCACATGGGAGTGGCTAAACGGCACAGCCGCTTACATGCTCGACTATCAGACCGGTCTGCCTGGCGACGACTGGCTCATCTCGCCAGAGTTTTCTCTCGATCAAGAGAACGTCTACACGCTCGAGTACACAATGAAAGTCATGACACGTCCCGAGAGCTTGCGCGTGCTCCTCGGCACAGGCGATGACCCCTCTGCCTTCACCACCGTGCTTGCCGACTACGCCAATGTCACATCTGACGCATCGGGACAGAAGACGGTGAAGGTGTATGTCAAAGCAAGCGGAAAGTTCCGCCTCGCTTTCTATGCTTACAGCGAGCCCAACGGCCACCGCGTAGAGGTAGACAACATAAAGCTAACGGAAACATCGGTCAAGGGCGTGCCCGCACATGTCAACGTGCTCACCCTCACCCGTGGCGACAATGGTGCCATGACCGCAAACCTCAGTTTCACGGCTCCAACCATATCGGCTGCCGATGCTGCCCTCACCGCCAACATGGGCATCGACATCTATCGCAACGATGAGGCGCAGCCCGCTAAACAGTTTGCCGATGTGGCACCGGGATCCTCTCTCTCATGGACCGACAACGCGCCTCTTCACGGCAACAACATATATAAGGTGGTGACGCGCAACTCTCTTGGCACAGGCGAGAGCAGCACCGTGTCCGACTTTATTGGTCTCGATGCCCCCAAGGCCGTGACCGGTTTCACCGCCCGTCTCAACGCCCAGCGTGGCGCCACCCTGGCATGGACAGCGCCCACCGAGTCGGCAAACGGCGGATATGTCGATTTTGCAAACCTCCGTTACATCGTGAAGCGCGACGGCACACAGCTTGGCGAGGCTGTGAGCGCCACAACGTTCACTGATGCCAACCCCGTGGAAGAGGGTCAGAAGGCTGTGACCTACACCGTCAGCGCCGTGGCTGCCGACATCGTGGGCGAAGCGGCACAGTCGGGTGAGGTCGTTACAGGCTCACCTCTCGCCGCGCCTTATCACGAGTCGTTTGCCAAGCAGAAGATGCAGACCCCGTGGACCCTCGACCCCGACCTCCACGCTTTCTCTTTCGAGCTGCTGCCCGATGACGAGGATGGCGAGTATGAGGAGATTGTGTCGCAAGACAAGGACAACGGCGTGCTGTGCTTCAACTCAAAGAGCGCCGACTACGACTCGCAGTCGCGTCTCGTCTCGCCTCTCCTTGACCTCTCCACGCTCTCATCGCCCACCCTCACCTTCTGGTTCTATTATGCCCGCAGCCCATGGTACGATCCCGACATGGACGGTGCTGTCGACGACAACATCAAGGTGCAGTGGTCTACCAATGCCGGCGAGTGGCAAGACGTTGAAGGTGCCGAGTTCCGCATCAACGACAGCAGCAACGGCTGGGCACAATGTGAGGTCTACCTCCCGGCACAGGCCAAGGGCAGCTTCACGCGCATCGGTCTGTTGGCCACAGCTATGTCGGAGTCGTCGGCCTACCGCAACATGTATGTCGACAACATCAGCATTGACGAGCCAGAAAACAATGTGGACCTCGCCCTTGAGAGCCTGACCGTAGACAAGAAGCGCGTCAACGTGGGTGAGCCTATCACGCTCACAGCAACCGTGTTCAACCGCGGACGCGAGACCGTGACCGACTATTCTGTGCTCGTGCAGCTCAACAACAAGACCTACACCACTCTTGAAGGCAAGGCCATCAAACCTTCAGAGCGCATAAAGTTCACCACCTCCTTCACGCCCTCTCTCAACGATGCCTTGGGCAAGGATCAGACATGGCGTGTGGGAACGGTGTGCGAGAACGATGAGTTCTCGTTTAACGACATCGCCGACGTCGTGACCACCTCTGTGCGCTTGAGCGACATGCCCGCGGTTACGGGTCTCACTGGCTCGCGCCAGGCATCTGGCAACGTGCTTTCATGGACCGCTTCGCAGGATGTTCCCTCTGTGGCTTATGGCGACCCCGTGAGCGTGACCAACGATTTTGAGAGCTACACCCCGTTCCTTATCAGCGGCTTCGGCGACTGGACCGTTTACGACGGTGACAAGTCGACAACTCTCGTGACACCACGCATCCCCATGAGATATGAGCACCAAGGCGACCCCATGGCCTTCCAGGTGTTCAACAACATAGAAACAAAAACATGGGTGGAAGGCAACTATGACCAAGCGTTCCAGGCTCACTCTGGCAACCAGTATCTTATATGTCCTTCTGCCGACTATCCTGCTGAGAACGACGACTGGCTCATCTCGCCGCGTCTTGACGGTCGCAAGCAGACCGTCTCTCTGTGGACAAAGAGCGCCAGCTACGATGCCGAGTGGATCTCGTTCTGGGCATCAAGCACCGACAATCACCACGACAGCTTCGTAAAGGTGAGCGAGGGCGACCACCTGCCTATATGGGACTATTGGCGCGAGTACACCTTCGAGGTGCCCGACGGCACCCGTTATTTTGCCATCCGTTGCACTCGTCGTTCCGTAATGCTCTTCGTCGACGATGTGACCTACAACCGTTATGACGGTGCCACCGACGGCGCATCGCTCTTAGGCTATAATGTTTATCGCGATGGCGAGAAGCTGAACGCCGAGCCTGTAACGGCTAACAGCTACACCGACGCCGTGAGCGACAGCAAGACGCACAAGTATAAGGTCACAGCTGTTTATGACGAGGGTGAGAGCAACTTCTCTGAGGAGCTTAGCGTGGGCGCCACAACGGGCATCAACACCGTCGCCACCGACCTCTCTTCTGCTCCTGCTGCCTTCTATAACATCGCAGGTCAACGTGTGGACAGCTCTGCAAAGGGCATCACCATCGTGCGCACAGCTGATGGAAGAGTTTTAAAGGTAAAAAGGTAAAAAGGTAAAAAGGTAAAAAAGGGGCTGACGCCGTTAAGGCGAAGCCAATTTTTTAGTGAAGAGTGAAGAATTCGATAGCCCTTCTAAAGAGGAAAAATCAAAATTCGAAAACTCAACATTGCGCCATCAGCGCAACAATTCAAAATTCAAAACTCAAAATTCAAAACTCGTATAGCCAAGGCCATTCACTCCCCTCTCCTACGGGGAGGGGTAAGCCGCGAAGCGGCGCGGGGGTGGGGCTGTAGGTTGGTGGGGCTATAGGTTGGATGGGCTTTAGGCTTGAGCTTTTAAAAAAACGCGGCACCGGATGTCTTTCCAAGCGCCGCGCATTACTGAAAATTTGTTTTTTTAGTGTGTAGCTTTCCGCTTCGGCGAATCGCCGTCACGGGCAGTTGTTTTTTGTTTGTTTTATCTTGTCTTTGTCTCACATCGGTTTCCCGACATCAGAATTGTTTACAGATTGGTTATTTGTGCATTGACATTTTTTCCTTGCCAACCGATTCATTGTCCCTACAACAATGTCCTTTTAAAAGCTTTCATCGTCTTTTTCAGCCCTGGGACTGGGTTTACGACAATGGCTTCATTTTTTTCTGTCTACAAAGATATTAAAAAAAAGCAAGACAAGGCTAAGCCTGCTCGGCTTTCTCGCTTTTATTTCAACGTACAAGCCTTTATCTTCAACAAAATCCGCTATGAGGTTGTTTTTAAAAACCGATTGTCTTAAAAAACAACCTCTCTCTCTATTGTCTTTCCTTAAGCATGGCGCGGCAGTGTTCAAGAATGGCCGTCAGCTCCTCCACGGTCTCGGCACGCAGCATGGCTATGCGCGTCTGTCGGAAGTCGGGGATGCCCTTGAAGATGGGCGAGGCGGCGAGATGTCGGCGTGTGTGCAAGATGCCACGATACTCGTCGATGCGCTCCACGTTTATGCGTAACTGCTCCTCCAGAATGTCGATCTTATGGTTGAGGTCGAGGGTGGGGTCTGCAGGCAAGCCGTCGAGATAGTCGCGCATCTCCTTGAAGATCCATGGTCGTCCGAAGGTGGCGCGTCCCACCATCACGGCATCCACGCCGTAGCGTTCGAACGCCTCCTTGGCCTGTTCAGGCGTCGTTATGTCGCCGTTGCCGATGATGGGTATGTGTATGCGTGGGTTACGTTTCACCTCGCCAATGAGCGACCAGTCGGCCTGACCCGTGTACATCTGTGCCCGTGTGCGACCATGAATGGTGAGCGCCTGTATGCCGCAGTCTTGCAACTGCTCCGCCAGCGTTGTGATGACGAGGTTGTCGGCGCTCCATCCCAGTCGTGTCTTCACCGTGACGGGCGTTTTCACAGCCTTCACCACCTTCTCCGTGATCTCGAGCATGAGCGGTATGTTTTGTAACATTCCTGCTCCGGCACCCTTGCCCGCCACCTTCTTCACGGGGCATCCGAAGTTGATGTCGATGACATCGGGACCTGCCTGTTCCACAATCTTTGCAGCCTCAACCATGGCGTCGACATCGCGCCCGTAGATCTGTATTCCTACCGGACGCTCCTCGTCGCTGATGGTGAGCTTGCTGACAGTAGATTTTATTGAGCGCACAAGCGCCTCAGCGCTTACAAACTCGGTGTACACCATAGATGCTCCGTAGCGCTTGCACAGCAGTCGGAAGCCAATGTCGGTCACATCCTCCATTGGTGCGAGGAAGATGGGATGGGGTCCAAATTCTATATTTCCTATTTTCATTCGTTGCTTGTTTTCTTTTGTCGTTAAAACTTGCGAGAGAACCACATTTTTTAAGAACGACTTTCTTTATTAAGAGAGCTTTCTTTTATACAGAGAGCTTTCTGTCATATTAAGAGAGCTTTCTTTATTCATAGAGTTTTATGTCTTATTAAGAGGCTTGGGAGAGCTCTTTTATCTCCAACCAACCTTGGGTATTCACTCCCCTCCATCGCTCGACCTTTGGTCGCTTGCCAGA
>OKRS01000265.1_pt1 | contig 41231 bp, 47 predicted proteins | sample 1601191 | NCBI WGS metagenome assembly OKRS01 (sample SAMEA3541509, study PRJEB24748) | human gut metagenome | biome: human gut; feature: human-associated habitat; material: faeces | place: China | collected 2012
AAGGCAGAGGTCTGCAAAACCTTTATCCCCAGTTCGATTCTGGGTGTCGCCTCCATTTTTATTTCTTAAAAGTTGTTAATTAGTTATGTCTGCCGCGGTGGCGGAACTGGCAGACGCAAGGGACTTAAAATCCCTCGGGTAGTGATACCCGTACCGGTTCGATTCCGGTCCGCGGCACCAAATAAGCGCAAACATTTTGCGTTGATAAGGTGATTTTCAGCACTTTATCGGTGATGGTTACATGGTCAACAAGCAAATCTACAGCCTGTTGAACATAGTAACTATTTTTTTTCACAAAAATTTCATCTTTCATAGCTGCCAAAATGGCGGCTATTTTTTGTTTACTGAGAAGTTTTGCAGGTTTCACAGAAGTTTCACAAATAGATTTGTTAATTTCTCTGAGCTCTGCTTTGATTTGGTTCAGGCGCTGGCGATCGAATTCATCTGCGTTGCCTTCTTCAAAAATTTTGTAGAGGTTATTTAATTTTTTTTCGGCAACAGCTTTGCGCTGCAGCAGTGTAGCCTGGCTGCCTGCCTGTTCCTTCTGCTCTGCCTCATATGCATCTACGATAGCATCTGCAATCCTGCGCATGCCGCCAACGGTAAAGACAACGCGCTCCAGTATCTGCAGTACCCAGTGCTCTAAAATTTCTGCACGTATCATTTTTTGCGGGCATTTAGAGGTAGGAGTCTGTTCCTTGCGCGTGCATCCGTAATAACAGTAGCGCTTGCGGATGCGGTGGCCAACCATGGCGCTGCCGCAGTGGCCACAGAATACCTTGCCGGAAAGCAGATAATTTTCCTTGGCGGTGTAGCTGGCAGCACGATGCCGGTTCCGGTCCATCTTGGCGCGGACGAGTGCCCAATCATCTTTACTGATGATGGCGGGGAAAGCATTCTCGATAGAAATAAAATCTTCCGGGCGCTCTGCAGCGTGACTGTTGCGGCCGCCTTTTTTACGAGGTATTTTATTAAAGGTGTAGGTGCCGATATACTTTTCATTGCAGAGGATATCATGCAGGCTGTTCTTGGCGAATGCTTTGCCGGCCTTGGTAGTGTATCCCTTGGCGCTGAGCTCCCTGCAGATGGCTGCATAGCCTTGGCCATTAAGATACAGCTCAAATATCAGGCGTACGGCAGCTGCCTCCTGCTCATCGATGACATATTTTTTGTCCACAATCTTATACCCAAGCGGTGGACAACCTCCGTTAAAGAGTGCTTTGTAAGCGTTTTCATTGAGGCCCTTCTTAGTTTCCTTGGCCAGGTTACGCGAATAATAGGCTGCCATACCTACCATCATTGTTTCCATCATCTGGCCTTCCGGTGAAAGTGCATCGATGGGCTGGGCAGCGTATTCGTACCGGATGCCTAGCTTTTCCAACTTATCCTTAAAGGTAAAATAATTCAGCTCGTTGCGCGAATTTCTGTCAATCTTATGGAAGATGATAATATCAAATTTATCTTCCATGGCATCGGCCAGCATCTGATTATAAGCGTCACGCTTGGTAACGTCGCGTCCACTCTTTGCTTCATCAGCATAAGTATCGACAACGATATAGCCTCTGTTTTTGGCGTAGGTCTTGCAGGCGCGGACCTGCGCGTCAATAGACTCTTCGCGCTGCATGTCCGAGGAAAAGCGCGCGTAGATAACTGCTCTTTGCATAGAGTCATCTCCTTTGATAAAATAGTAATGAGGTGTTTTGTATGGATTTTGTTATAATAACAGTACTTTTGATATCTGTAATGGCAGCGTATAGCTATTGGAAAAAATCGAAGGAAAAAGATAAGGATATAGCCAGGCTTATAGCTCAAAACAGTTCTTTGTATGACCAGGCGAATAAAAGCAAAAAACAATTAGAGCAAGAGAAATTGAAGGTAATCAATGAGTACGGCAAGCTAAAAAGAGAGCTTGTCAGCCAATGTCAATTAGAGAAGGCCTTATTGATTAGCGAACACAACCAAGCATTACAAAATAATGAAAAAGAAAAAACAAAAGTAATAGATGAATATAGCCAGTTAAAAGCTAAGCTTACAAGTGAATGTGAAGCTGAAAAGGCTAAGCTTATTTCCAAAAGTAATCAGTCAATAAAAGATTACGAGATTAAAAAAGCAGATTTAATCAGAGATTATCTTCAAACAAGAGATAATGTAATGCATGAATACCACAAGGCTCTGCAAGAATTTGAGCAAGAAAAGCAAGAGGCTATAGCAGAACGTAAAAAAGCTATTGATGATTGTCGCAAACATGAGGAACAGTTAAAAAGACAATATGATTTTAAAAATCAGGTGTTGAATGAACGCGAGAATCAACTGGCTGAAAGAGAAAAGCTAATAAAGCTGAAGGTAAAAAGCATACCGGTATTAGCCAAGTATTTTTCTGATTTAGAATTTCAGAAGGATAGCATCAGAGAAGCGTATTTACTTCAGAAAGAGCGTCCTGCAGTAAAAGCGTCTGATGTTGTCAGTGAAATTCGCCGCGAAAAGCACACATTAAATTTAAGGCTTAAAGAAGCAGAGTATCTGGTAAAGTATTATGAACAAGCTGCTCCATGGCTGGCGGAAGCTGACGATGATTATATAGATCCGGAGTTAAATAAAACCGGCATCGAAGACTTTGACGAAAACAAAGATGCTGCCAGCTTCTGGCTTTCCAAAGATGAATTTACCCAGCTTACGAGTCAGGAAAAATATCAGTTAGCTTTAGAGCGATATAAAAAACGTGCTAAAACTAATGCTGAAATTGGACGTGACTATGAAAGATACGTCGGCTATCAATACGAAGCCAAAGGATACGTTGTAGAGTATCGAGGTATAGTAGACGGCTTTGAAGACAGAGGACGCGACCTGCTTTGCCATAAGGATGGCAAAACCTTAGTTGTTCAATGTAAATATTGGTCTAAGAAAAAGACAATACACGAAAACCATATCAACCAGCTATTTGGTACAACCTTAAAATATTTTCTCGAACAGCATCCAAGGGCAACATTCTATGATTTCTTTACTGCTTTAGAAAAACGGACAATATCGCCGGTGTTTGTAACCTCAACGACATTATCCGAAACAGCTGCAGAGTTTGCTTCATCGCTCAATATAAGTGTCGCAGAAAATAAGAGCCTTGGCGATTACCCTATCATTAAATGCAATATCAATAGGAGTACTGGAGAAAAGATTTATCATCTTCCCTTTGACCAACAATATGATAGGGTTAAAATCACCGGCAAAGGCGAGTGCTATGCAATGACTATTGCAGAAGCAGAAGCCAAAGGATTTCGTAGAGCCAAGAAGTGGTTAGGCGAATAGGCAGCTGCTTAGATTGTTTCAGGAGTTAGCTTTATTATCCTAAATTCTGCTCTTCTTTTTCAGCGGACTGCTCTTGCTTATACAACATAAAATCAATCTGGTTATCAATAACCAACTTACCGTCAGCGTTAAGCTGGCGGTATTTTTTTATCATTGATTTTTCCTGATCTGTTAATTGAATTGCCGGTACTGGTGGTTCGAAAACACTTTGCATCAATAACTCGTTTATGGATACCCCTAAATAATTAGCTAGTTTTTCGACTTTATCCATACGCGGGTATTTCTTTCCATTTAACCAATCTGACACAGTAGCTTGTCGAAAACTTAAATCTTTCACTAAATCGCTTTGAGTTTTATTTCGCTTCTGCATAATGTTTTTTAGATTTTGAGCGAATTTTAATTTAATATCCTCTATTGGCATAAATATCACCTCGGTTATATTATACACAAAAGCGTAAAAAAATCAACATCATGCGGAAGAAATATCGCTTTAAGTATTGACATAACGCTTAAAGCGATATAGAATATAATCAAGGTGGTGATATAAAATGAGAGTAACATTAGAAGCTGCAAGAAGAAATGCGGGATTCAGTCAAAAAGAAGCTGCGAAAGAACTTAATATTTCTCGTGATAGCTTGCGCTTTTATGAGCAGTACAAGAAATCTCCCAAGATTGATTTAGCTATCAAGATGGCGCAACTTTACAGATGCACGTTAGGTGACATTATTTTTTTAAAAGAAAATATCGCTTAAAGCGATAAATGGCCGTTGCTACAATGAGCACATAACCGTAAGGAGGGGAAGAGGTGGAAGAAACAAAGATGGAAACTAATGGTATATGGAGAGGAAGCATCAGAGCAATGACTCCAGAAGCAACACAGACATTTATGTCAGATGGCAATCGAAATTATACCGCAACTTTCTTCTGCAAAAGCAATGCTGTCAAGTTGGAGCTTGACAGCATTGAAGGAGACTTAACATTAAGCGTGCGCGGAATTAAAGACAGGGCATGAATTGAACTCTAATTGCGCAGGACAAGATTTGTTGTTACAAACAAAGTGGTGGCGCTTATAGTTGTTTAAATCACGGATACCGTTGGTCGCAGTATCTTCAAAGTAAACAGTCACTTGTTGCGCTTGATTACTAACAGGACATTTTTCATTAGTAAAAATTCTGGAATACATAATAAGTAATCACCTCCGTTCTGTAGCTACATTATAGCACTGAATGGCGAGGCGAAGGGAGGAGGGGAAGAAGATGTATAGCTTTAATGAGCTGAGCGAAAGCCAAAAGCTGACAACAGAAGAAAAAAAGACCGCTAAACAAATTCTTGGTTTGCTTAACAGTCAGAATCAGGTAGCAGCAAAGCAGATGCTTGACTTCTGCAGCTACGTAATTGAATGCAATTCTAACGTTGCTGTTGTTTTTGAAGAAGAGGATGACGCATGACAAAAGAAGAGCTAAGGCGGATAGAGCTTGTGGCGATGCCGCCAATCAAAAGAGCTAAAGAACCTTCAATAAAAGAAAAGCTTCACTTCTGGTGGGCAGAAGTAAAGCTTTTCGTAAAAGATTGGACAATTATTTTGGCGAAAGCATTTGTCGTAGCTACTGTAATTCACGTTCTGAGTTATATGACAGTACACTATTTGCGTCAAGTCCTGCCTTCTTAAAAAGCAAGTCGTGAGCTTCTTGGGCGGTTTGGATATAACGTGAATATCACCTCCGTTCTGTAATACCTATTATAGCACTGGGAGGCGAAGGAAGGAGGGGAAGAAGATGATGCTTGATGCAAAACAAAAAGAAACCGTCGAGCAGATAGTAAAAATGCTGGACGGTTACAGAGCAGAAGAAATACAAAAGATTTTATATTGGGTTAATACATGTTGCGATTCTGGCTACGTTCTTCGCGCAGAAGCCGAAGCAGTGCAAGAACGTTTTCGTCAGTGCGAATAATCCTGCATTGTCTGTAGTCAACATCATAGAATACGCAGTCAAGGCAAGGCGGCTGCATAACGTTGGTGTTTTTCAAGCAATAAGGGCATAAGCGTTTAGCTCTAATATCCATAATATCACCTCCGTTCTGTAATACCTATTATAGCACGGAGCAAGGAAAAGGAAGTAAAAGCCATGATGATGATGAAAACCAAAAAGGTAAAACTGTACGGCGAGAAGCTGCGCAAACTGAATACAGCTATCCATGAGCGTGACGGCAACTGCTGCATCATCTGCGGCAGATACGTGGACCCGGGAGAAAAATTTCACCATGAGCCCTGCGGCGCACTGAAGAGTGATGAAATCTCCCAGGGCGTAACCCTGTGCTACGACTGCCATCAGGAACGTCACTGCGGCGCTGGCAGCAGAGTTGTAAAGGAACAAATCAAAGAATACCTGCAAGGGTTATATGGAGATGCATGAATATGAACAGACTTGAAGATTATGACTGCATCACGGAAAACGAGAAGGCAGTCAAGGATATGGACTGGTGGGCAGGCCCGTTTGGAAAGATGGCGCTGGAGATTGCCAAAGAACGTGGTCTGCTGGAAGAGGAGGAAGGCAAATGTGCAAAGCAAAGCGCATGACGTGCGCCGAACTGGAAGATAAGATTATTGACCATGCGAAGCGCTGTAAAAAATACAAGCCTAACGCAGAAATCAGAGAGCATGAAGCCAGCATGAAATACGAGCGCCTGATGCGTGAACGCCGGGCACAGTTGGCACGTGAAGCTGATGAAAGAATGAAGGCCAGCACTGCCTATGCACTGCGCTTCATCTTTAAGGAGAGATATAAAAATGGCCAATGAAAAAACTATTGTCTGGTATCGTCCAGGTAAACCGGTAAAGGCTGTGCGCGTTGAGCTTACTTTGGCCAATATGCAGAAGCTGGTGGGTGGCAAGATACAGATCGTACCGCTGGAAGCCGAAGGCAGCAGCCCTGAATATACGCTGATATGCAACGAAGACGGCAAGAACAAATATCACAATGACGCTTTGTTCCCTCTGCTGAACAATAATGGCAATATCGTAGACGTTATATTTGGCCCCTGCTTTATCGCCGGTAAGCTGATGACTGATGAGGACGGCGAAGAAACATTTATCGACCTGCTGCGTGAAGACTATCTGAGAATAGTCCGCCGCTTTGGGAAAGGAGCTGTGAAGAATGAGAAGAAGGAAACTGCGGAAACTGAGGCTGCTGACCTTAGGCAGCTTACTGCTTGCCGTAATATGCTTGCTAGATTACGGGCCCGCAAGAATGGTAAGTGCAGCTTATCAGATGGTTAAAGGCCCGGAAGTCACCGAGATTGTTGTACCTTACCATGTATTGAGAGAAGGAGACACTTTGGAAGGAATCTGCTGCAGATTAAAAGATGAATACGGCGATAAGCGCGACTGGCGCGAAATTGCTTTTTATGTCTGCAAGGATAACAACAAGAAAGACGGCTGGGTATATCTCGGGGAAAAAATCAATGTGCGCCTGCATGTACCGGTCGAAACAAAATAAAAAAGCCGCCTGCAAAAAGCGCAGACGGCATGGGGATGTATGAATTTACCAGCATCCATACATCCCTATTTTAACATATAAGAGTGATGAGAACAAGGTGGCAAAAAAATGGATTATGACGTCAAATTTGTTGAATACAAAGGCGGCAATATCAAGGTAAGCTATACCGTCACTCCGCTTAACTCACATGAGGAAGCGAGTATAATCAGCCGCATTGACAAACCGCATGAAGATTTCATGCGTACCTGGATGGAGATGCCTGAAATAGCACGTAGACTGTTGGAGTTTCCAATGGTCAACGAAGACGGCGAAGAGCTTGGCATTATGGTTACTAAGGTAAACTTTCTGACAAGCAAAAACTTTGGCAGAGGCATGCAACTGGTGGCGCTGTTGTTGGGCTTCAAAAACTGCGAGCAGCCGCTGCAGGTAGTGACGCAAAAGTTTTATGAGAATGCAGTAGCTCATAGCAAGAGATACACGGATGAACCGTTCCCTTTGCAGCAGTTAACGCCTCGAGAGGCTGATGTTATGTTCCTCCTAAAGAAGGAAGCCTTTGACTATGCATATCACTGCAAGCGTGAACAGCCAACAATAGATGAGGCGCAGGACGCCTACGAGAATGGCGGTTATCCCGACGAAGAAGAATAAAAGGAGTTGAATGAAAATGGCTGTAGTAAATATGCCGGTAGAATGTCTTATCCCGCATCCGCAGAACCCAAGAAAAGACCTGGGCAATCTGGATGAGCTGACAGCGAGCATTAAAGAGAATGGCATCTACCAGAACCTTACCGTAATCCCGGTCAACGAAGCTATACCGGGTGAAGAGCCCAAGTATATGGTGGTTATTGGCCACCGTCGCCTGGAAGCTGCGAAACGCGCCGGGCTGCAGGAAGTGCCGTGCGCTATCGTAAGAGGAATGACGGAAACGCGGCAGCTGCAGACTATGCTGTTGGAGAATATGCAGCGCAGCGACCTGACGGTTTATGAGCAGGCTCAAGGCTTCCAGCAGCTTCTGGATTTTGGTATGGATATCGAAGATATCTCACAGCAGAGCGGCTTCAGTAAAAGCACTATCAGACGGCGCTTGGAAATCGCTAAGCTGGACCAGAACAAGCTGAAGGAGCTAAGCTCTACCCGCCAGCTTAGCCTGAAAGAGTTTGACGCGCTGGCAAAAATCAAAAACATGGAAGCCAGAAACGAAGCAATGGAGAAGATTGGCACAAATGATTTTGCTTTGGCGGTAAAGCGTGCTATGGATAAAGAAAAGCTTGAAGCTGCTATGCCGGCGTTCCTGGCAGATATGGAACGTCTTGGCATCAAGGAATTCCCGGATAACGCCAATAAATACAGCAGCAAATATAGACGTATCGGCAATATTGATCTTTACCAGTACGAGGAAACAAAAGAAAAAATTCCCAAGAAAACAGCTGGGGTGTATTATGAGGCCAGCTATCCGAGAAACGTAGAGTTTTACGTAAAGGAAACAAAAAAAGGTAAGGCTAGAGAAAAAAGCACTAAGGAGATTGAAAAAGAAAGACGTATCAAGGAAGCATGGTTTAAAGTCGATGCTATGGCTGCAACACATTATGAGCTGCGCAAAGCATTTATGGAAAACTTTAAAGCTACCACTAAACAGCATGAGCTCGTGCTGATGGGAGCCTATAGCGTGGCGGTATTACAGGGAGTCACGTACATGGGATTGGGCAGCGTAGACAAAGAAGCTGGGATAGATAGCAAATACTTTGATCCCAAGCAAGACGAGAAAGCAGTCAAGCTGGCCTTCGATGGTTACTTTGATATCCAGCAATGCGCGAATGTTATCTACAAATTGTTCGGTGACAGTGAAAAAGAAGATTATGCCAACAATAGCCGCTTTGGATATCCTACATATAAAATCAATCCAAGACTTGAGGCGCTGTATCATTGGCTCGTTGCTCTTGGCTATCAGATGAGCAGCGAAGAAAAGCTTCTGGCAACTGGCCAGCATGAAGTATTTCAGCAGATTAAAGAAGGTTAAAAATGGACGCAGCAATAGATGAATTTACAATCAACCTGGCCATTACAATTATCGTTATGGTGTGCGCATTGGCGCTGGTAGGAGGGAAAAGACGATGAACGATAGTGAAAGAACAATCATGGACTATGTGAACCGTGCGCAGCTGGACATCAATGACTGGCAGTGCAGCGGCGAGATTTATTATCTGGAGCAGGCAAGGGCAGAGCTTGCCGAAGCTGTTTTCTTGGCTGATGAACTGGCTAAGAAAAAACCAGTTTTTCTTCAATATAGCGCAGAGGTGCAGGGCTGCGTTGTTTCTAGCGATTTGTGCGATACTCCGGAGGAAGCCTTGGAAGATATTCGTCCCGACCTTGTTGTGGGCGAGTTGGTTATAGTCTATAAACAAAAAGAATCCCAATGGCATCCTTATATTGATATGGATGATCTGATTGAAAATTTTATAAGCCAAGCAGATGATGAGGCTGGCGAAGGTGCAGAAGCATGGTGCGATTTTATTTCCGGTAATGCGCTGGCGCAGGCGAGAAAAGAGCTTGATGAACAGCTCAACGATGTATTGGAAGCCTGGCTCAAAAAACATAAAGTTGATGCCGGCTGGTATGATAGAGCTGGCGTTGAGGGGACATATAGATTTTGCGGTGATAAGTTTATCCGTGTTAGCAAGGCTGGCGATGACGCATGAGCCAGCTAAGAAAAATGGAACGCAGAAAGCAGAAGAAGCTGCATTTGCTTAGCGGTGAAGAACGGCTGCAGGTAAAGGCCGGAGACAACGAACCCTTTGGCATCAGCAAGGCCGGGTATAATGCCATCTATAACGCAGGCTATGAAGCGGGACGGCAAGCGGAACGCGCAGAAATGATACCGTATTATGCTAAATACTTCACCCATCAGATACTGGCAGTCTGCTGCAAGATACTCATGGAGAACTATGGCGAAATCCATGTACGCCATACGCGACTGGATAAATTTGCCGATCTTTACGCCCGTGGTCTTGAGACATTGGGCGAGAATAACAGCACACAGCAGTATCTTCAATACATAGAAAACTATGGGCTGCACATTAATTGGAAGGAGCCAGAGACATGAAGTTTATGATAACCTGCGAAGAAGCCTTAAAGAACATAAACGAAGGGCGCATGGGAATCTTCAATTTTGGCTATGAGGTGCTGGATGTAAAATTGATTAAGTATTCTCAGCATCTGGCCTGCAACAGAAAGAAGAAGCTCAGAAGCTACCTGAGCAAACACAGAAGCCTGCGTGATAAGTGCTTCCTGGAAGCACGGAAGCTGCCGCGCTTCTGCAAGACAAAAAAATAACTATATATAATGGTAGAAATTGGGCAGGTGAAATACCTGCCCAAAGCTTGATAAAGCATATTAGTTGAGTGGCATATCAGTGCCGGAAAAAATAGCAGCCAAAATAACTTGGGCAGAATGGAGCGGAAGAATGTATGTAAAACGGACATGGAGATGTGGTAAATGCATCGAAGTAGAAAAATATCAGACCTTCCGCTACAAGGGAAAGATGACAGTACGCGCTCCGCAAAGCAATCCTACTCCGGAAGCTATGGCCAAGGTAAACGAACGCAACAGCTACAAGAATCTTCGTCGTCTGCTTAATACTAATTTTGGCAAAGGTGACCTGCATTGTGTATTGACCTATGCTCCGGATAAAAGAGCAAGCAGCCAGCAGGAGGCAAAAAAAGATATTCAGAAATTCTGCCGCAACGTGAAACAGAAATGCAAGCGTCGCGGCTCAAATTTCAAATATGTGGCTGTAGCTGAATACGGTAAGCGCTCTATGCATTTTCATATCGTTATCCATAGCGGGCTGAAGCTGCAGGAGCTTGGCGATATGTGGCCGCATGGACGTATCCATGCAACGGAGCTGGACGGCAGCGGAGATTATGACAGGCTGGCCAGCTATCTTATCAAGCAGACCAACAAGACCTACAACGATCCGGAACGCAGAGTGTTTGCCAGACGTTATGTTACGAGCCGTAACCTTGAGCAGCCGGAGTGTAAGATTGAGAAAGTCAAGGCTGACAGCTGGCGTGAGACGCCGTCTGCACCTAAAGGCTTTTATGTGCTGCAGGATACTATCGTCCAGGACGTCAGCGAGATTACCGGATATCCGTATCAGTATTACCGTTGCCTGGCACTAGGTGGCGGGAAACCATTGAAAACAAAAAGACTACGCAGGTAGGCGTTTATATCAGCGGCGGAATCTGCCTCGGTAGTTATATACAAGCAAAAAAACGGACAGGCGCAAGAAGAAGTATATCCGCTGCTGCTATAAGCACGGGAAGGGGGAATTAGATTGCTGGTAAAGCACTGGCAGCGCGTCGCAGAGACACGCTTTAAGTATCACAAAAAAATTCAGATGGCCGTGGATGAAGCGCGTGCCTGCAGGCATCCGCATGGGCTGAAGGACAAGCTGAAGCCTAATCCTACCCAACAGGATGCACTCAAGGGAATACTGCCGCTGAAAAAGGTTAGCGTATACATCGGACGTCGGAGCTATGAGCTTGTCATTGAGCAGCCGGAGGAGTGGCTGGCGGTGATAAGGGAAACGTATGCCTTATACAAAGACTCTCCTATTGGGCATGTCATGCATAAGTATTACGATAACTACGAGAATAGGCACGTCCAGCCTGAGGTTATCAGTGGGCTGCAGGGAGTGAGCCGCCAGACGTTCTACGCCTGGCGCAATGAGTTTTTGAGTGACGCTGCTATTATTGCAGCACAGCATGGAATAAAAAATTTTTAAGCGTTGCCGTTTTGTACTTTACAAATCGGCGCTTTTGACGTGGTAAAATAGTATTGTGCAAAATAGCAAGTAAAAATAAAGGCCCTGACGGAGCGTTCCGCCGGGGTTATTTTTATGCCAAAAAACAAAGGAGGTGAAGGCACTATGGCAGAGGTAAAAAAAGCAGTCAAAAAAGCTGTTAAAAATTCCGGTCAAAAATCCACCCCAAAAGCGGGTAAAAAAACCACGTCGGAAACACTCAGTCCGGCGCAGGAGAAATTCTGCCTGGAATACCGCAAGCATGAGGGTAACGGCACTGCTGCAGCCATAGCTGCCGGGTACAGTGAGAGGACCGCCGCGCAGCAGGCTACAAGGCTGTTAAGAAATGTTAACATTCTGAAGCGCATAAAAGAACTGGCAGATGACGCTATCAGAAAGCAGATTATCGGGCTGGATAAACGTGCTCTGGTGCTCAGTAAAATTGCTGAAGATGACGCTGCTGATGTGCAGGCCAGAATCAGGGCGATTGACGTTCTGAACAAAATGGATGGCGTGTATGTTTTCAAGACCGAGGTTAAGATTAGCGGCAATGTCAATGTGCTGCTGAAAAGGCGGAAGAAGGAGTAATGGACCATGAAACCACAAATAAGCCAGGAAGACTACGATGCTTTAGTAGGCTATCTTGCTGAGTGCCAGCATGATCCGGAGCTTTTCGTGAAGCTTTCTTTTCCATGGGGCGAACCTGATACTCCGTTGGAGAATAAGAAAGGGCCGGAACAGTGGCAGCTTGACATACTGCGTGAAATCAAGGCCGAAGTAAAAACTGCTGATGTTGCCATCCGTGAAGCAGTAGCCAGTGGCCACGGCATTGGTAAGTCGGCGCTGGTGAGCTGGCTCATTCTTTGGGCGCTGGGTACCTGCTCGGATACGCGCGGCGTTGTTACCGCTAACACGGAAGCGCAGCTTCGCACTAAAACATGGGCAGAGCTTAACAAATGGTACAACATGTGGATAGCTAAACCGTTGTTTGACTACACTGCGACAAGCATTTTCTGCAACGCTGACGGTAACGAAAAGACTTGGCGTATAGATGCAATTCCGTGGAGTGAAACAAATTCTGAAGCGTTTGCTGGCCTGCATAATCAGGGCAACAGAATTTTAATTATCTTTGACGAAGCATCAGCGATACATGACACTATCTGGGAAGTTACGGAAGGTGCCCTGACTGACGCGGATACGGAAATCATCTGGTGCTGCTTTGGTAACCCGACACGTTCCAGCGGCCGCTTTTATGATTGCTTTCACAAGCACAGAAATTATTGGCATACTCGCAGGGTGGATAGCCGTAGTGTAAGCTTTTCTGATAAAAAGCAGATTGAAGCGTGGCGCGAAATTTACGGCGAGGACAGCGACTTCTTCAAGGTCCGCGTGCGCGGCGAGTTCCCTTCTGCCAGTGACAAGCAGTATATCTCGCAGGCTGTCGTGGATGAAGCACGGCAAAGAGTGCTCAAGCCGTATCAGTATAATTTTGCTCCGGTTATCATTGGCGTAGATCCTGCGTGGACCGGCGCGGATAAAATCTGCGCATACCTCAGGCAAGGCAATTACAGTAAGCTGCTCTTTGAATATCCAAAGAATGATAACGACCTGCAGCTTGCCGGCAAGATTGCGGCGCTGGAAGATGAATACCACGCTGATGCAGTCTTTATCGACCTTGGCTATGGTACCGGCATCAAGAGTGCAGGCGATGCCTGGGGCAGAAGCTGGACGCTGGTGTCATTTGGCAGCACCAAAGGCATAGCTCCTAACTGCGTCAACAAGCGAGCAGCTATGTGGCAGGATATGCGGTGCTGGCTTATGGAGGGTGGAGCAATATCACCTGATGACAACGTGCTGGCTGATGACCTCGTAGGACCGGAGCTTGCTCCGCGTGACGATGGCAGAGTGCAGCTGGAGAGCAAGGAGAGTATGAAAAAGCGCGGGCTTCCGTCTCCTAACAGGGCGGATGCATTGGCGCTGACCTTTGCTTTTCCGGTACTGAGCAGAAAACAGGAACATGAATACGCCTGGAGCGTCGGCAATGGCGCGCAGGAAGAATATGATCCGTTTCATGGAATGTGGTAGGAGGTGAGACCATGGAAGAAATCATTATGCAGCTGCATGGCGGCGGTGGTGGTGGCGGCGGAACGCAGATTAAACAGAACGCACCCGGAAGCCAGAGCGCCGCAACTATTGACAGCGCAACCGAAGGACAGCGTGAATCGCTGCGTGAAAAGCTGAGCAAGGCAAGAGGCCGTAACTTTACCAACAAGACCGGCGGCAGCATGGTAGATACAATCAAGAAAGCATTGCTGGGTGAATAGCAATGTTTGAAGAAATCTATCGTGACACAAAGCTGCTGAAGGATAAGCGCTTCGTTCTGGAGCAGATGTACCAGCGGCGCGCCTCGTTTGAACCGACGTGGCAACTGTTGTCCCGGTATATCGTTCCGTATCGAGGGCGTTTCCATGAGCGTGGCGGCAGCATTGACGGAGAGCGACGAGACCTCTATCTTATCGACCCTTATCCGATGGATGCTGCAGGCAAGTGCGCTGCTGGCCTGCAGAGCGGATTGACATCTCCGAGCCGTCCGTGGTTTGAGCTGTCTTTGGCCGACCAGGAAAAGGCTGAATATCATCCGGTGCGTCAATGGCTGGATGATGTGCGTGACGTCATGATGGCCGTATATGCACGTGGCAACACCTACGCTATGCTGTACGATATCGAGGCTGAGCTTTGCCAATTTGGCACGGCAGCGGCGCTGATGATGCAGGACTACGATACTGCTCTCTGGCATCGCAGCTACACCTGCGGCGAATATGCAGGCGGTGTGGATGCAAGAGGCAGGCTTTATTCCTTTGGCAGGCGTTTTGAATTGACCGCTCCGCAGATGGTAGCGGAATTTGGCATTGATAACGTGAGCGTGACCGTAAAGACTGCGTACAACAACAACAACCATACACAACGCTTTGAGGTTGAAATGCTCATCGTTAAAAACAATGAGTATAAGCCTGATCAATTAAAGCCCGGGAACTTCCCCTGGCAGAGCTTTTACTGGGAACGTGGCAATCAGCAGCAGTTCCTGCGTATCAGCGGTTACAAGGAGCAGCCGTTTATTATGCCGCGTTGGACTAAGGTGGCCAACTGCGAATATGGTTATGGTCCTGGCCATAACGCATTGGGTAACTGTATGCAGCTGCAGCGTATCGAGAAAGCAAAGCTCCGCTGCATGGATAACGAGGCTGACCCGGCTATGATGTTTCCGGCAAGTCTGAAGAAAGTCAACCGTCAGCCGGGAGCCAACAACTTTATCCCTGATGGTACGCAGATGAATGCGTATCCGATGATACCTCCGGGAGCAAAGCGCTACGAAGGCATGATAGCCTTGAGCAATGATAAACGTCAGCAGATAAGCGCTACGTTCTACAATGACCTTATGGTAATGCTGACGCAGGCGCAGAACAATCCGCAGATGACCGCCAAGGAAGTCGCGGAACGTCACGAGGAGAAAATCCTTATGCTGGGGCCGGTGCTGGAGCAGTTCCATAATGAGGTTCTGGACCCGCTGACCTTGCGTACATTCGGGCTCTGTATGCGCAACGAGCTTTTCCCGCCTATGCCGGAAGAGATTACTGCAGACGAGCTGAAGGTTAATTTCGTGAGCCTCTTGGCGCAGGCGCAGAAGATGGTAAGCCTGCCGAGTGTACAGAATGTACTTGGTATGGTGGGTAACGTAGCAGGTATCTATCCTGAAGCTGCTGACATTATCAACATCGACAACGTAATCCGTGAGGTTGGCGTTATCAGCGGCACGCCTGAGAAAATCATGCGCAGCGAAGATGAGGTGCAGCAGCTCAGAGAGCAACGCCAGCAGGCGCAGGAAGCACAGATGCAGCAGGCGCAGATGGCACAGGGCGCAGAAGCGGCCAAGACCGGTGCGGAAGCTGCAAGGCTTTTGAGCGAGGTACCGTCCAATACGGATAATGCTCTGGATGATATGCTGAGCAGAATGGGGATGAGCTGATGGAAAAGCAAAGATTTGCTGAACTGCTCGTAAACGTCATGCAGACGCAGACGGGCAGGGAATTTATTTATGAGCTGCTTGACACCATGGAAGTGCATGTTCCTAACTATGTTGTCGGTGAAGGAAGTGTTATGGGGTATGAGATAGGCCGGCGCAGCGTCGGTGAAGAACTGCTCCGTATGCTGAGAGATGATACTGAGGAAGGCCTGCAGCTGGAGCTGCTGATGCGGCAGGAAGCGCGGGACCGTCCCAAAGAAAAACACAAAGATGAATTCTATGACCAATTTGAAGGAGGTAATGTTTAATGCGAAAGAAATGGTTGTTCTTTCTGGCTCCTGACGGCGGCGATGCTGGCGGCGGTGAAGGCGGAGCTGGTGGCGATGGAAGCATTGGTGGTGATGGCGGTGCTGCAGGCGGCAATAAAAGCGTCTTTGATAACCCTGATGGTAGTGGCAACGCTTCTGGTGACGGCAATCCTGCTGGTGATGGCAGCGGTACTGGCGAAGTTCCGGAAAACTATGAGTTTAACCTGGGCGAAGGCCTTACAATTACCGATGAACAGAAAACAGCATTTACCGTCATAGCTAAGGATGCAAAGCTTACGCAGGCACAGGCTGACAGTCTTCTGAAAATGCACAGCGAGATTATTAATGGCTATATGCATGCTGCAGAAGATGCCGTTGAAAAAAATATCGCTGAATGTCAGAAGCTGGGGCTGACCAGTCAGGAAAACCTTGGCTTTGCCAGAACTGCTGTAGATACCTTTGGCGGCAGCGAGGCGATGCAGGTGCTGATTGATACCGGTGCTATCAATCATCCTGCAGTCTGCAAGCTCTTTGTAACTATCGGCCAGCTTATCAGTGAAGATAAGCCGGCAGATACTCATGTCGGCGGCGGCAAGGGAACCCCGCGGGCAGAAGATATCCTTTTCCCGAACAGCAAATACTAAGGAGTGATTTAAATGGCACAAACCGGACTTTACAACAATACCGGCCTTGCAACCATGTATGATATTGCGCAGCAGTATCGCTCTGCCGGCAACGAAGCGGCAGCACAAGTCGTAGAGCTGCAGGCTAAAACCAACCGCCTTTGGGAAGTATTCCCTATGCGCCCCTGCAACAGCGGAAGCGTTGAAAAGGCGCTAATCAGAACCAGCCTTCCTGATGTAGCATGGCGTATCATTAACCGCGGCATTGCTCCGACCAAATCCAGCGTAGGCCAGGCAAGCTTTACTACCGGCGGCGTAGAGGCTACCGCTCAAATCGACGAACGCCTGATGAAGCTGAACAAGAACAGCAACACCTATCGCCTTAACGAAAACTACGCGCACCAGGAAGCTATGAGCCAGAAAATGTCGACCACCTTTTTCTATGGTGACGAAAAAATCAACCCTGCAGGCTTTACCGGTCTTGGCGCTTACTACTATGATAAGGCCGGCCAGGACGAAATTTACGCTAATCAGATTGTTGATGCTGGCGGTACCGGTAATAATCTGACCTCTCTTTGGGTAGTTACCTTTGCGCCTGATACTGTTTATGGCATTACTCCTGAGGGCGTGGCTGGCGGTTACAGCTATCGTGACAACGGACGTGTTAAAGTGAGAGATGAGAACAACCTTGAATACTGGGGCTATGAATCTCAATACAACTGGGACGTGGGCCTCTGTGTACGTGACCCGCGCTATGTAGCACGTCTGGCCAACATTGATACTACCAATACCAGCAGCACTGATTTCATCGACAAGCTGATTGAAGTATATGACTGCATCGAAAATCCCGACCACGGACGTACTGTTATCCTCTGCAACCGCAAGGTGCAGACTATGATCAACATCATTGCTCAGAAGAAAAACAACGTCAACCTTTCCTTGGAAGACTTTGGCGGCAAACGCATTCAGCATTTCTGGGGCTCTCCTATCCTGCGCAACGATGCTATCCTGAACACTGAATCCCAAATTTAAGGAGGCAAGAAAAATGGCAGTAATGATTGATGCAAAGCTTATTCTTTGTGAGAATGTTGATACCGCAGCAACTGTTACCAGCAATGTGCTTGATGTTGGCTGCAACAAAAGTTTGAGACCGCTCTATGTTGATGTCAAGTTGACCAAGGGCGTAACTGCAGGCCGCGTCAAGAGCGTAGAGCTGCAGACCAGCGCGGATAAAAGTTTCTCCTCTCCTGTTACTGAGATGATGGTGACTATCGGCAAAACTGCTGAGCAGCAGAAGCACGTCTGCCAGCTGGCGCAATTCTTCGCGTCTGTCCAACCGCAGGGCCGTTACGTCCGCGTAAAAATCACCGGTGATACTACCGCTCCGGCAGGCGGCAAGATTTGGGCATATCTTTCTCCGGATATTCAGGTGCCGGTATGAGATACAAAGTAATCCGCACCTGCTATTGGCAGTGCAGGCTTTGGGAAAAGGGCGAAGTGGTGGAGCTGGGTGAGAATGTGCCGGAGCATTTCAAACCGCTTTATAATCCAGCCGAAAGATTGGCACTGAATAAAAATGCTGACGAGCTTTCGGATGAAGAACCTACGAACGAAACGCCTTCCAACGAAGTGCTTTCGGATGAAGAACCTACGAACGAAACGTCTGGCAGCATGGAAAACCCAGATATCATGCCCTCTTCCTTGGAAGATATGAATGTCGGCCAACTGCAGAAGCTGGCACGTGCAAACGGCCTGGAACCGCCGAAGAATGCAAAAAAACAAGAATTGATTTCCGCTCTGCGCGGAGAATAACATCGGGCCGGAGCTTATTCCGGCCTTTTGTTTTTTAGGAGGAAACCATGAACAACATTGAAATCTGCAACCTTGCGCTTGGCCGTATCGGCGTAGACGAAATCAACCGCATGGATGAGGCAAGCCAGCCTGCAAGAATCTGTACACGTTATTTCAATTTTACCCGTCAGAATGTATTGCGCCGCTTTCCTTGGACGTTCGCAACGAAACGTGTGCAGCTGGCGCTACTTAATGAAACGGCACCTGATTATAAATACGTCTATCAATATCCTTCTGATGCTCTGGCCATACGCCTTATGTACAATGACAGCTTTGTTGGCCTGCCTAAAGATAACTACTTCCGCATTATGAACGGTAACGGCGGACGCAAGATATACAGTAATATCTCTAACGCCTACGTGGAATATACTGCAGACGTAAAGGACAGCGAAGCCTTCGACAGTCAATTCATCGAAGCGTTCAGCTGGAAGCTGGCAGCAGAGATGGCATTCGCTCTGACCGGTAATATGAACCTTGCTACAAATGCTATCCAGGCATACAATGCTTACTTTACGGAAGCAGCAGGCGAGGATGCCGCGGAAGACAATCAGGAAGAAATCGTGCAGGACAGATTGGCTAACGCGAGATGGGAGGGCTGCTAATGGGACTGTATCAGCTTAAACCTAGCTTTGCCGGCGGAGAACTGTCAGACAGTATGTACGGACGTGTCGATATCAACAAATATGATAACGGTGCAGCCACGTTGAAAAACTTTACGGTGCAGCGATATGGTGGTGTGCGCAACCGCAATGGATTCCGACATATTGGCATAACCTATGGAGGTAAGCGTGCCTTCTATATACCATTTTTATATAACGCCAATGAAACCTATATCATAGAAGTCACTGCAGGGCATTGCCGTTTTCTCAATAATGGCCAATATATCGTAGAGGATAACGGAGAGCCTTATACTATAACCAACAATCTTAATCCGGCTGACCTGCAGGGCATCTGCAAAATAAAATATACGCAGAGTGCTGACGTACTTTTTATCGTACATCCTGACCATTATCCTATGACGCTTACGCGCTACAGTACATATGACTGGCGTTGGGAACAGATGCCGATAACTGGCGGACCGTTTGAGGACAGCAATGGCTCTGCAGCAACAGAAGAAGAACAAATTACACAGGTGTACCGTTATGGCGCTGGAACATATGAACTGACACTGCCTGATACCGTAACTAACATTTCGGTGGAATTGGCTGGCGCTGGCGGCGGCGGGAGCGGAGCAGCATCTAGCATTGAGCAGTTTGTTTCTCCTGGTGGTGATGGTGGTGTTGGTGAATTGATAAAATTCACTGCAACTGTTGTTGCTGGAAAAAAATATACATTATCTGTTGGTGCAGGTGGCGTTGGTGGCAATGGAGCTATAAGCAATAAGTATTTCACAAAGAATACTTCGCAGGTTGGTGGCAATGGTGGTGAAAGTGTAGCATTTGGGAAAACAGCAAGAGGCGGACAGGGAGGCGGAAGCGCCGTGCAAAACGGAAGCGAAGGCCGTTCTGGTAGCAATGGAACTGGTTATATAGGTGGTGGCAGTGGTGGCACCAAGGGTACAGACAGAGCAAATCCAAACGGCAAAAGCGGAGGTGACGGGTTCTGTAATATCCGCTTCCGCTATGGCAGCAAGGCGGCGAAGATAACTGCCAGTGCAACCGAAGGCGAGGTTACATTAACAGCAGATAAGGATATCTTTGAGAAAGACAACATTGGCAGTCTTATTGAGCTGACTCATTATAAAAAAAGCGAATACAAAAAAGGTGTGCCCGATGCAACAGATGCTATGCTGGTAAGCTGCCTGCCGGGCTCTAGCGTCTATGTAGAGAGCTTCGGCTTCTGGAAGGGAAACTTTTCACTGGAAAAATATAACGAGAACAGCTCTATGTGGGAGCTTGTAAGGACGCAGGACGGCAATCACAGCCAGAACTACAACTTTACCGAAAAGAACGAAGAGGAATACATCGTCAGGTACAGGGTAACATCAACTGAATTTGATACAACTATCTGGAGCGGTGAGAATGAGAAGCAGACAGGTTACGTAACTTTGCAGAGCTTCGGCAATGATTATAGCGGTATTATAAAAATCACTGAGTACATAAGCGGAAAAAAGGTTAAAGGCAAGGTATTACGTACTATTGGCAGTACAGACGCTACGCAGATCTGGGCTTTTTCTCCGTGGAGCAGGAGCAAGGGCTATCCGTCTGCAGCAGGCTTCTTTGAGGACCGCCTGGTATTTGCCGGCAGTACAAGATATCCGCAGACATTCTGGAGCAGTAAGGTAGGAGATTATTATAATTTCGGCACCTCCACACCGGTGGTAGACGATGATGCGGTAACGGCAACTCTTAACGGTGGCCAGATGAACGGCATCAAAGCCATGGTAGCATTTGGAGAGCTGATTCTGCTGACAAGCGGCGGCGAATATAAGGTAAGCGGTGGGCAGGGCAAAGCGCTGACGCCAAGCAATACCTTAAGTCAGGCGCAGGAATACCGCGGCATATCTGACGTATTGCCGGTAACTGTAGGCAGCAGAATTGTTTTTGCACAGCAGCAGGGAAACATCATCCGTGACTTGGCATACAGCTATGAGGCTGATAAATACACCGGCGATGACCTCAACCTCCTATGTTCTCATCTTTTTGATGGCCATAAAGTAGTAGCTATGACCTACCAGCAGACTCCGGACAGCATCATATGGTTTGTCCGAGACGATGGCCTGCTCTTGGGACTGACCTATATCAATGAGCAGGATATCTACGCATGGCATAAGCACAGCATTAAGAATGCACGCTTTATTAATGTATGCTGCATTCCTGGCGGAGATAGTGACGAGCTTTATGCTGTAATAGAACGTAACGGTAAATACGAGAACGTTATGCTGGATAAGCGGAAAGATAACGATGTGCCGGAGGAACAATACTATGTTGATGATGGCATTACCGTGCGTGGCAGCGATATAAAAGAGGTAACTGGCCTGACGTGGCTGGAGGGTGAAACAGTGGCCATACTGGCAGATGGGAACGCGCTGCCGCAGCAGAAGGTGGAAAACGGCAAGATTACACTGAGCAAGAAACACGGCTACAGTGTTGTGCATGTAGGATTGCCTATTGATGCAGTCATAAAGACATTGCCGATAGAATTCCAAATGCAGGACGGTAGCTCCATTAGCCGCAAGAAGCGCATAGGTAATCTTTCCGTCCTCTTTAAAAACACGCGTGGCGGACTGTATGGTCTGAGTGAGGGAAAGCTTGATGAAATCAAATGGCGCGATACCGAAGCATACGGCCAACCTACAAAACTTTTCACCGGTAAGAAAAAAATCGTCCTGCCTGCTGCAGGCTGGGACGAAACGCAGCAGCTCATCATTAAGCAGGATGCTCCGCTGCCTATGACGGTGCTGGCTATTGTGCCGGAGATTGTACCGGGAGGATAATATGGCAAAATACACCTTTGACCGTCCGACAGATAAGGATATTGAATACGTGGCAGCTCATCTGCGGCAGGACAACAGGCGGGAGCTGGCGGCGCTGTATGGTGTCGGACACGAGCTGGATATATTAAAAAGAAGCGTCAAATATAGCGAGCTGGTCGGATGCTTTTACATTGACGGTGTGCCTGCAGCCATATATGGAGTAAGAAGCCCTGCTGCAATATGCTCAGTAAAGTGCGTCTGGCTGCTTATGACGAGCGAAACGCTGAAACATAGGCTAGTAGTAGGGCGATATACTAAACGCTTTCTGAAGGCGATTGTGGTGGCCTATGGGCCTATGTCCAATAAGGTTGATGCAGGGAACGCAGAAATCCTGCGCTGGCTCAGATGGCTTGGCGCTGAAATATCGGAACCGGTGCAATGCGGAATATACAATCTGCCGCACAAGGAATTTTATTTTGACGAAAGAATTTTAAAGGAGGGATAGCATGGGCGTAGGAGTAATGATTGGTGCAACTCTCTTGGGCGGTTATCTGCAGGGACGTGCAGCACGTCAGCAGGCCAACGCACAGGCGGCGCAGGCGCAGGCAAATGCTGATATCGCCTATAACAATGCGCAGAAGCTGCAGGAGCAGGCCGAGCAGCAGGCGCAGAACAATGAAATCAACGAGGAGAACAAACGACGTAAGCTGCTGCAGCTGCAGGGGCAGCAAAGAGCCAACATCGGCGCGGCCGGAATTACGGCAAGCGGCAGCGCATTGGCAGCGATGGCAGACAGCCAGTTTAACCAGGAGCAGGAGCTGGCGTTTGAACGATATAACGCACGGCAGCAGGTAGATAACATCTTCCAACAGAGTACGGACAATTTGAATCAGGGCGATGCCTATGCGTCGAGCGCCAGAGCCTACCGTAAGGCAGGCAAGCGCGCTATGATGAACAGCATGCTGCAGGCAGGGCTGAGCGTAGCGTCTAATCTTTATACGGCCAAAAGTATGGGAGCATTGAAAAGCTCAGCCGGTAAAAGCATAGGCCTGCAAAACTACAGTGTACCGGGCTACACAGAGATGAAAGGACTGCCTACTCATACCGGTGGCGGCATCTCAAGCTACAGTAATGATGGCTGGGCGAAAGCAAAATGGTAAAAATGTCATTTTGTACTTTACAAATCGGCAAAGTATGTGTGTTAAAATGATAGTGCGGAAGGGAAGCCATTCTCCCATTTTCATCATACTCTAAAAAATTAGCAACGTAGAAAGCATCTGAGGCTAAGCCTTGGGTGCTTTTTGCGTATATAGGAAAGGAGCAGAATATGGCAGTAATTGATGTTTACGAGAACCAGGCAAAGCTCGGTACGCCTGCAAGCCGGACGAGTGGTGTGCATCCTGATATGGGCGGGCAGATGGCGCTGGCAAGGGCAAATGCAAATCTTACCAATACGATGGTCGAGGGAGGGCAGAAGCTCTATGAGCAGATAGCCATTGCCGACGTGATGAAGGCCAATAATGATTACAATATGCAGATGAGCAGGCTGCAGAATGAGCTGCTGCAGAACAAGGAAGAAAATGCCAGGGATAACCTTACCAAGTACGAGGAAGGGCGCAAGAAGATTATCAATGGCATTATGCAAAAAGGACCGTCGACGTTGCGTGGCGTTCTGGGAAGCAAGGCCTTTTACAATACCATTGAGCGTGACTGGACCGGCCAGCGTGCCCAGATGGAACGTTATACCATGGGGGAGATGGAGAAGTACCAGGATACGCAGCTTAACAATCAATACAAATTAGCTTTGAAGGACGTAGCAGTAAACTGGCATAACAATGATGATCTGGACGCTGTTATGCGCCGCGGCGATTTTATGACTGCTGCAAGGTATGCCAACTATGGACAGGGAAAGATTGCTGAAGCAAGCAACAAATGGAAGGCTGCGGTAGCAGAGACGGCAGCGCAGGCAGCTATCAATTCAGACAGCAGCGAAGGATGGACGCGTGGCGGCGAGATACTGCAGGCCTACGGTTATCTTATGGACCCGCAGAAACGTATCCAATACGATAAGATTATCAGCGCAAGAGAGAAAAACAATAATCAGCTGAATACCTTTGCCGGCATCTATGCCAAGTATGGCAGTGATATAAACGGCGGTGTGCAGGCGCTGCTTTCTACGCAGACCGGTACGGCAGATATTGCCAAAGGTTTGGCATTTGCACAGGGAGAGGAAGGCAAGGCCTGGGGCAGCAATCAGTGTGCTAATTTTGTAAAAAGATATGTGCAGACGGCTGGCGGCGATTATGATATCACCAGCAGCTTAGCTGACGGTACCTACCTTAACGCAGAGCGCAAGGGGCTGACCTTTAATGACCGCAAGCAGCTGCGTGACGGTGATATCGTCTATTGGCAAGTAGATGGAAGCAAGTACGCTGCCAGTGACAATCCTGATGATGTACATTCCGACACTAAAGCTTATAAGGGCATTACCCATGTCGGTATATACAATGCCAAGACCGGCAAGGTTATTCAGAGCGGTGAGCATGGAGTGAGTGAAATGGCGCTGGATGCTGCCGGATATCATACGGTAGGCTACAGCCATATCGGCGGCAGAGCTATGGACGCAACTGAGCGTGAAGAATTAAAAAAAGGTTATATGCAGTACGCGCTGCAGCAGGTTCAGCAGAAGCGCACAAGCACTAACCTTATGGTGGAAAGAGCATCGGATGAAATGTTTGCTGCCTACAATAATGGTGTACGTGACCCGGCGTATTTTGAAAATATGGCTAAACAGATAGCAGGCAATGATTATAGCGCTTATAATACTCTGCATGCTGTAGCCAAGAGCTTTACATCTCCTGGCGTACACAAATTAACTGTAGGCGAGGCTATGGAAATAGAAGATGCCATAGACAAGGGCGGACTGTCGCAGGATGAACTGATCCATAAATTATCTGATGCAGGCTGCAGCACGGAAACAATCATGAAATACGTGCATATGAATAAGCAGGCGGCGAAAGCTGCAGCTAGGGGCGAAGGCAAGGCATCATTTGACTGGGACAGCGTTATGGAAGCCTTTTACAGCAAAATGGGCGGAAGAAATAAGGTGCCGGAAGCATGGCGTCCGGGTTTAAAAAGATATGCCAAACGTGCGATAAACGAGTACATTGCCAAAGAGAAACGAACGCCTACCGTAGATTGGGTTATGGATATCATGGAGCAGGGGCTGGTTAAAGGAGTTGGTGACGTTACGATAGAAGGCGAACACTTCTGGAACAGTGACGTATCGTACAACATGGCACAGCTTGGCAATCACGATATCTATCATATCAGTAATGCAGATGACGGGTACGTCAATGTATGGTTTTATGGCAATGCTCAGCCGGTGCGCATGAGCAAGGCAGCGTTTAAGCAGACGATGGGAGATTAACATTATGGGAACTTTTAATTTCAGTAATATGCAAGGTGGCCAGCAGCAGGAAACTCAGAACATTCCGCGTGAATTTCGTCCTGCTGTTGAGCAGGCGAAAACGGAACCGGTCGGCTCTTACGGTAACAACAAAACAGGCTTCTGGGACGGAGTGAAGAATTTTTTCTCCGGCGCTGATGTTGATACCGGTGCCGGCTTTATTGATGAAACCGGAACATGGAACAATGGCACTAAACAGGAGCTTGCTAAATACTATCCTACACAAAAGAGTGCGGAAGAACTCGAAAAGGACAGACTAGGCTCTTTGTGGGACAGAACGTATAAAAAATATCATTACAGTAAAGACGATGTACTGTTGGAAGCAAAGAAAATCAGCGCGGCCACAAATATTCCTGAAAACGCTATTTTGGCTAACGCTGACAATTTGGCCAACGCACGTAATGTCTACAACTATCAGCAGAAGGCAATGGACCCGCAGGAGGTGTTCATTGCCTACCCTGAGCTGAGCGAGCTGGCCAAGCTGAGTGATACCGACGCTGCTATTGCTCTGCATAATTTAAAGAACGTGCGCCAGACTCAGGGCATTATTGAAGCAGCTAAGACCGGCTGGGAGCTTGATAATCTGATGAGTGAGCGCGGCCGTATGGGCTACGCTGCCATGAACGGCAAAGAGCTGACGGATGCTGACATTGCTCGTTTGGGAGAAATTGAAAAAGCACAGAAAAATTCCAAAGAGCTTCCGGGGCTCTTTGAAGACCCGATGAGTGCTATTGTCGGCGGAACGGTACAGAGCGGCAAGATGATGTTGCGTAATGCTCTTAATGGCCAGAAGATGGGTGTATACGGCGCTGGCTTCGGCGCACTTCTCGGCGGTATTGCCGGCGGCGGTGCAACGCTGGGTGCCGGTACTGCTGCGGGCGCGGCAGCAGGTGCCAAGATCGGTTATAGCGTCGGCAGCCGTATCGGTATGGCGCAGGATATGTATGACGAAATTGCCGGCAACAACTACCTTGATTATAGAGGCTACAAGGATAAGCAGGGCAGGCAGCTGCTGACAGATAATCAGGCACGCAGCTATGCTGCTGTAGCGGCAGCGCTGGAAACAGGTATAGAATTCAGCAACGCAGATAAAATCCTGAACGTCATCAAAGGCGGTGCAGGTGCGCAGAGCATCAAAGAAATTATCAGCAGTGCCAAGGACAGCACGGAGCTGCAGAGCCTGCTTGCCGCATATCTGCGTGACAGTGCCAAAAACATCGGGACAGTGGCCATCTCTGAGAGTGCGGAAGAAGGCGTGCAGGAGATGAGCAACAGAATTATTTCTGATATTGCTGCAGCAAATAACCCCGGCGGTGATATCCCTACATATACTGCAAAGGACGTTATCGTTGGCGGACTGGAGGCAAGCTGGCAGGCACTGCCTGCATCTATTGGCTTTGGCGCCGGTGCGCATGGAGCAAGCACGGTATCTTTTATGCGTCGTGCATCCGCGGCGCTGCAGCTGAAAAGTGAAGAGCAGAAGGCTAACCTGCGTGATGCTAACGGTATATCTATGCTGAGAAGTCTTGCTGAGGATATCAAAAATAACGCTTTGTTTAAAAAAGCTCCGGAAGTATATAACGAGGTGCTTAATAATCAGCTTAAAGGTACAGAGCTGGAAACTATTAACATAGATACAGAGTACGTTCTTAATCAGCAGGGCGGCTATGAGCTTTTGAAATCTGCAGCAAAGGCAGCAGGCATAGGCGAACAGTATCTGAAAGACATTATCGATACTAAGGCAGACTTGAAAATCAGTACAGCTGATTATGTATCTAAGCTGCTGCCGACTGAAATCGGCGCTCATTTGGAGGACTATATCACATTCAGTGATATCAGCGAATGCCTGGCACGCAACAGAGAATATGCCGGCAGGATGCGCCGCGAGATGGACCGCATATTGGCATATGAGAACCGCCAGCGTGAAGATGCTTTGAATACCTACCTTGATAATAACTTCCATACTCCGGAAACCCGTGAGATAGCAGAGGCAGTATTGCGCCGCTTCCCGGATAATCCTAAGGAAGGAGTAAAGGAAATCAGAAAATCACTGCAGGCCAAGATTGACGAGCCGCTTAATCAGATTATCGAAGAGCTGGAAAAGGGCATGGGCAACGGCGTAGCTGTAGTAGAAATCCCCGAATATGATAATCAGATGCGTGGCCGTGGCATCAAGGTAAGCAATAACGACCCATGGTATCAGCGCTACTATAAAGAGAATAAGCATAAGCCCTCTAAGATGGAGCTGCGTGAGCTGGCGCGTGAAATTTGGACCGGCCACAACGAGTATGGACTTTTTGGCTGGGAAAACCGCACGCCGGAAGATAACCAATGGTATGAGAATAACAAGGCAGCTATGGAAGCAACGGAAGAAGCTATCCGCAGATTAGATGCATTGACTCCTGCTCTGGAAGAAATAGATCCGGGCGAACTCTCTATTACTGAAGGCCTGAGCGAAGAAGGCTTTGAGGTATACCGTAAGCTGCGTGGCAAGCTGGAAGGCGCTGAAAGCAAAGAAGTGCGGCAGGCAGCACAGATGAGTGCTATCCTTGCCGCACGAATGGCAGACCGTATGGCTGAGCTGCATAGACATGTTGGCCATACGAAATATACAGCGCTTGATTATGCGCGTAGTATTGGACTTATCAGAAGTGAAAGTGAAGCTGCGGAGCAGAAGTTTAATCAGAAAAGCATAAATACTGTACATATAGGAACTGAAACTTATGTACAGAGACCAGCGGAAGAAGTATTAAAGAATTACTATAATTTAGTCAATCAAGAACCATACATAATAGTACAGGTTATAGAGGGGGGCGATTTTTCCTCTCGCAAAAAAAATGCGGGAATGATATTTAATAAATTATATAAAAGCAATGATGGAGAGCATGTTATTGTTAAAAATAAATACAATGAGAATATAGCCATTCCTCGCACTGCGTTTAAGGAAATGGCTGGACATGCAAAAAAAGCAAATTTATTTGAACTTGTGCCGTATATAGAAGAACTTTTGAAAAAATCAAGTTATCTGCATACAAGACTTCCTGACCCGAAACGAGAAAAAAGAATGAAGCCAGATGTTGAAGAATACAGGATGTACGCAAGGAAGGTACAAATTAATGGCACTGAATATTATGCTAAAATTATTATAAGAAAGGAGAAATCGCAAAAACTATTCCTTCATGATATAGATATTAATAAAATAAAAAATGAGGTTAGTGGCTCTGGAAATGGTGGTGCTGATTACAGCTCAGCGTCAAAACCAGACAAACTAACCTCTGTTGTAAATAGTATACCATGGTGGCTTAATGAAGTCAAGACTAAGTTAATTTTGGTAAATAAAGTTCAACAAGATGATAATACGTTAGACCAAAAAGCATGGCATGGCACACCCTACAACTTTGAACGCTTTGACATTGGTAAGATTGGCGCTGGCGTTGGGGACCAGGTACACGGCTGGGGCTTGTATTTTGCTAAGGACAGAAGAATATCAGAAGCATATAAGGAGGTATTGAGCGCTGATACTGGTGTGGTAATTGTCGATGGCGTGACGTATAAAATTGATGAAGAGGGCGATTGGGTTACTGCCTCAGGAAAGAAAATAACTAACAACAATCCTTTGACTTTTATTCTGGATACCTTTGATGCTATAGAAGATAGCAAGAGCAAGGAGAATGCAATAAAAAGTTTAAAGAGCAGAATTGCTGGTACTAAAAGGACGGCTAATACGGAAAAGTATATTGCCGAATTAGAAGAAGCAATAAACATTCTTGAAAAAGCGGATGTTAAGTATGAAAATACTTCACGTTTGTTAAAGGTGGAAGTTCCCGAAAACGATGTATTGCTAGACGAGCAAAAGACTTTCACAAATCAAAACAAAAATGTACAAGCGCTTTTGAAGAATGCTATAGAATCTTTGAATGAAGAGCAGTCAATGAAGTTCTGGGAAGAGTTGCTGAATTTTAAATTAAGAGCTTTTGATAATGCTGATAAAGTTCAGTTTAAGATTGATGCCTTCAATAAATTAGCAGATGGTATTGGTAAGCTTATAGAGATCCAGCCTAATACATTTGGCTATAGAGCGCTTGCAAGAAGCTTGGAAAGATACGGATATAGCAAAGAAGAAATTGAAAAGCTAAAGTCAGATGGCGAATATCGTAATCAGGAACAAGGAAAGCTCAGAAGCCAGGCTGCTGCTTTAGAAGAAGAATTAGAGCGTGCCAAAGCAGAAGATGCTGCTGCAAAAGAGAAGGTTGTCAACCAGGCGAAAGCTGATATTTCCGGTACGCTAGGGGGCATGTTTTCCGGCAACAAGATTTACGATGCTCTGGCGAAGGCTTTAGGGGAAGAGGATTATAATTGGCGTGGCGCGTCTGAGCTGCTTAATGAGCACGGAATTAAAGGCATAGCTTACGAAGGTATGAAGGATGGCCGCTGCTTCGTCGTCTTCGATGATAAGAGCATTGATATTATAGAGCGCTACAACCAAGCAGCTGGCGAGCGTGCTATGACGGCCAACATGGAGAAGCTGAAGGAAGCAAAAGAAATGCTGGCCAAAGATGCAGATATGAAAACTATCTACAAAAAGACTGGCTGGCATCGTGGCGCTGATGGTAAATGGCGTTTTGAGATACCGGATAATTTGGATGATATCAATCTTGCTGAGCTGCGTGACAACGAAGAAACTACTTTGGGAAAGATATACGATAACCCTGCTTTGTATCAAGCATATCCGTGGCTAAAGAACCTGCTGGTAACTGTCGAAGACATGGAGAAAAACAGAAGAGGTTACGCTTATGGGGAAGACAAGATAGTGCTCAACGAAAAATATGTTGGCTATTCTCCCTATAATCTGCAGAATGAGATACTGAGCAGCCTGAAAAGCGAGGCAGGGGTAAAAGAAACCATAAATGCTTTCCAAGGCATCGTGCAGGAAGAAAAACTTCCCGGCAAGAAAGAAATCAGAACCATAGCTGAGAACCTGCCAGACAGTTTTTTCTCTGATAGAGAAGAGGTTAACTTCTTTGCGGATGACGGTTCGTTTATTTTACCGGATGAAGAAGAAAAAACTTATTCGTCAGAAGAAAAAGCAACTCTGCTCGAAGGGCATCTGAAAGAGGCTCTGGAAGGTATGCAACCCGACGAAAAGATAAAAGAGACTCTTATCCATGAAATCCAGCATATCATCCAGAATGCAGAAGGCTTTGCTGGCGGTGGCAGCCCGGCCAAAGTCAACGAACAGATGAAGCGCCAGATGCAGAAGTATGATGAAGAAATAGAGCGCCTTCATCCTAAAGCTAAAGAGTATGCTACGGCTATGCTCGAATATGACATAGCTGACTTTGAACATGATACCGGCGAAATTTCCGATGAGGCTTTTGCTGATATCAAAAATAAGGTTAAAGAGCTGGAAGCACAAATCCCTGAAGAAAAAGTAAAGCGGCTGCAGGAAATCAAGGAGCTGCAGACAGATTTGGAGTGGCAAGCTGAAGATGAAAACTCTAGCGATTATGAAAAATACTTCCGTCTGCATGGAGAGCAGGAAGCCAGAGTAGCATCAATGAAAGCACGGCTTTATACCATGGGTGCAAGCCAGGAAAGAATTGACAACGAAGTGTTGGACGCTATAGATAATCCTATCATTGTATTTGGCGGCAAAAGCTACAGCATGGACTCTGATCAGCGCGGCTTATGGCAGCTCAAAGGCCAGACTGCCTTTAAAACTACCGGCGAGAAGATTATTTCTCTGTTCAAGGCTGCAGACCAGTCAACCTTTATGCATGAAATGGCTCATATCTATCTGCATGATATGCTGGCGCTGGCAGAATTGCCGAATGCGCCGAAGCAGCTGCTGGATGATGTGGCCACAATTAACCAATGGGCAGCGTGGAATGATACACAATTTATCAAAGAGTACAAAGGCACTGCTATGGAGAGTGAATTTAAAAAACTCAACGAGCAGATGAAAACTGCAGTTGCCCAAGGCTCCGTTGAAATCGAAGGCAAGGCAATGACCTTGGAACAGATGCAACGGCTCTGGATGCAGGAACGCTTTGCCCGTGGCTTTGAAAACTATCTGAAGAGCGGTGAAGCGCCTACAGAAGCAACGCGCAGTATCTTCCGACGCTTCAAGCAGTGGCTGACTAAAATTTACCGTGCATTTAGTCAGATTGGCGGTGCTCCGTCCAAAGAGGTTAAAGCAGTTATGGACCGCATGATTGCCAGCGAAGATGAAATCGACATTGCCATGAGGAAAAAAGGCGTGGATGATTTTTCCGCAAGCGGTGGTTTGGACTATCTGGAGGGAAGCACGAAGGACGTATACCGCCGTATGGTGGAGCGTGCCAAGGCTGATGCTGAGGAAAAGGTGCTCAAGATAGCACTGAAGGACGTCAAGGAAGATTACCGGCAGCAGGAAAAGGAACTGTTTGGGCGTGAGGAAGCAGAATACCGTGAGAAGCTGGCCGCAGAACCGGTATTTATTATCCAGGAGCATATCAAGAATAACCCTAATATGAGCACGTCCGTTATCTGCGAAACACTGGGCATGAACGTGGAAGATTACGTTAAGCAACTTAAAGAGTATGGCGGCAGCTTGGATACTGCAGTAAAAGCTCATATGAAAGAGTTTAAGGAGGGGATAGATAACAGCGGCATAGATGCTCAGTATTTCCGTGAACGTGCGGAAGAAGTGGTGCAGGAGAGCAAATATCGTAAGCTGGCCACGGCGATGGAGCTGGAAGCGTTTGAGCGCATTGCCAAAAAGCAGCGTAACCTGACTACCAGAATAGAGGCCGAAGACAAGAATGATGCTGCAGAAAAAGGTGTCATTAAGACGGTAGACAAGATGACCAGGCAGAGCAAGCAGATAGAAGAGCTTACTGCAGAAACAAAGGGATTGAAGCAGGATAAGCGTGAGCTGCTTGCTAACGTGCGTGGGCTGCGTGATGCAGCGCTTCGTCATTACAAGGAATACGTGCAATTCGTCGAGATGAAGCTGGAGGTTATGCCTATTGAGGACGCCAATAACTACCAGATGTGGCGCAGAAAATCGGCGCAGGCGCAGTACAATTCTGAGCAGTCCCTTATCAAAGGCAACTGGGATAAGGCCGTCAAATACAAACAGGCTCAGCTGATCTATGACATGTTTGCTGACAGAGCTGTCCGCAATGCCAAGCAGATAAAGAAGATTGAAGATGGCCTGAAGCGCAAGCAGCAGACTATCAGTAAAGCGAAGAATATATCTGCAGATGAACGCTATGCATATAATCACCTTATGTATGTCTTTGGTTTTTCTGATGCCGACGCACCGGTACCGCCGCATTATGAGGGCATCATGGAAGTGCTGATGAAAGCAGATGCTACAAGGGAAGAAGGCGGCCTTATGCTGGAGTCGCCGTTCTTCGGACCAGACGGCCAGACCAATCTGCCTGAATGGTTCCTGCAGGCGGCAATGAACAGCAATAAACGCAAAGCTGGGCATAAGGATTTGAGCAATATGCAGGTTGATTTGGTGGCACAGGTTATGCATATCATCTATAAGCGCGGTATGGATAATATGAAGCTGGCTACGATTAAAACCAAGGACGGCAGAACCCTGACTGTTGACGAAGCAGTTGCTGAGATTGAAGGACAGGTGCGCCAGCGTATGGTGGAGCGCGCCAACACTGACCCGACGGGTGCCAATAAAAACAGATGGCAGGATGATGCTGCAAACTATATCGACCAGGCTGACAGAGTGCTGATCAAGCCGGAGGTAGAGCTGAAGAAGATGGGTGATGTGGCGCTGCACTATATCTATGACCCACTGAAGGAAGCTGCAGACAAAGAGCTGAAGATGGCCGTGAATATGCAGAACAAATTAAAAGGACTGTTCGATGCTTATTCTCCCGAGGAACTGGCAGATATGCGTAACAAACGCCGCTATAAATTTGGTTCGTCGAAGATTACCAAGGAACAGGCGATTATGATTGCGCTCAACTGGGGCACTGAAACGAACAAGCAGCGCGTCCTGGACGGCTATCACGTATCTAATTATCAAGTTGAAGATGTGTTGAAACATTTAGATGGGCGCGACTGGAACCTCGTCAACAGTATCTGGAAGCTTTACGATATCCATTGGGATAAGATATGTGAAATAGAAGCTCGCATGACCGGTGCCGTTCTGCAGAAGCAGGCTCCTAGGGCCTTTAATGTTGTTGGCGAGAATAGAAAACTATATTCGCTAAAAGGTGGCTACTTCCCTATTAAATATGACCTGCGGGATTTGCGTACGCAGGAGCAGGCTGATGCAGCACAACAGACTATGAATAGCATTATTTCTATGGCTTTAGGCAAGGGCTTTCTGAAAGAACGTACTCAGCATAAGGTTGAGCGCAGGCTGGATCTTAGGTTTGAAGTTATCAGCGGCAGCATTACTGACGTTATTCATCTGGTGGCATTCCGTGAACCGGTACGCGACGTGCGCCGTATCGTACTCAACGAGAATTTTAAAAACCTTGTCTACAATTACCTTGGCCAGAACGCTTATAAGAATCTGAAAAAGTGGACAAGCGATTGTTGGGCGGAAGAACCGATACCGAGGACGGCCTACGAAAAGGGCATGGCCAAGCTGCGTAACGCTCAGACAATGGGAACAATGGGCTTCAGGGTAACAACAGCACTGCTGAATATCGCCAACGCTCCAAGCGTAGCTCATTATATGGGCGCTGCTGAGCTGCTGCATTCGCTCAAGCAGTTTTACAGTGCCCCGCGTCAATATACGGATTTTGTTTTCCAACGCTCTGTTTTTATGGCGGAACGTGCGGAAACCATGGATGCCAGCATCCATGATGCGCTGAAAGGCCCTAATATTTTGGATGGTATTCCGGGCATTGGTAAGGCTGGCGAGGTTATCAAAAACAATGCATTTAAGATGATAACCTGGACAGACCTGATGCTGGCATTGCCGCTTTGGCAGCACGAATATGAAAAGACCTACAATGCAGAGGTGGATGCCGGACGTTCGCCGCAGCAGGCGAGGGAAGCAGGCGTAAATGCCGGCGATGCTGCAGTGCGCTGGTGCTTCGGCTCCGGCCGTACGGTAGATAAAGCTGCTATCCAACGCAAGGGTAGCGAGCTGATGAAGCAGCTCACTATGTACTACAGCTATAACTCTACAGTATATAATGCTCTCAATTATAAATTATGGGAAGCAAAGGTGGGCTATAAGAAGGCTGTAGCGGCAAGCGCAAAGAATAAAAGCATGGCTCTGATGAAAGCTGTAGCTCATGCCGGTGATGCGTTGCTGATGTGGGTACTGCTGCCGGCGGTTATTTCGGCACTGCTGCGTGCCGGCGCAAGCGGTGATGATGATGACTGGAAGATTGAAAAGCTTATCAAGAGCATAGGGCAGGAATCTCTTACAGGCATTGTCGGTGGCATACCGGTGCTGCGTGATGCTGTACCTTACTTTATGGCCAAGGTGTTTGATGAGCATCAATTCGCTCCAAAAATTCCTATCCAAAATACCATTGAGCAGACGAACAGAGTTATCCAAAGCGCTGTCAGCGATAAGAAAACTATCAGCGATACGCTGCGGGAGATGGGCAAGCTGACAAGTCAGGTTACTGGCGCACCCAGCACGTTAATAGATAGCTTTGCAACAACACTGCAGTATATTGAAAGTGGCTTCGATGAAAGCGTTGCGGATTACCTGCGCGCCTTGATCTTTGATAAAAAGCTCAAGAAAAATCAAAAATAGTCATTTTGTACTTTACAAAACGGCCTGAAAGCCGTGGTAAAATATTATTGTCAATAAGTATGTAAAAAGCCCTGGCAGATGCCGGGGCTTTTGCTTTACGGAAAGGAGCATAACATGACAGTACAGAAAGACGTTGCTAAAAACATCTATGTTGGTAACGGATCAACAAGGACATTTCCGTTTACCTTTGAGTGTCCTGCAGAGCATCTGGAATATATTAAGGTATATCTGATGCAGGATGATGGCACGGCGCTGGCCACAAGCGATTATCAGCTGGACATGGATGCAAGGCAGATAACATATCCTAGTAGCGGAACAGCGTTACCAGAAGGCAAGAAGCTGGTTATCATGCGCGAGCTACCGCTCCAGCAGATGATGAACCTTGTAAACAACGGGCCGTACTTCGCGGAAGATATTGAAACTGCGCTTGATGAGAGCATTATGGCTTTGCAGCAGATAGCAGAGAAGCTGAATCGTACCATCACCATGAGTGTGGATATAGATGGTGCCGCTTTTGTCAATGAAGTGCCGTTCGAGGCCGGCAAATCTTTCCGCATAGCCGACGATGGGAAGAGTATTGTACTGACGGAGGACCCGGCAAGAGTGCTGCCATTAGCTCAAGAGGCTTATGCCCAGGCTCAAGCACAAGCGCAGATTGCATCTGCAAGTGCAGCTGCAGCGGCGAAGAGTGAAGATAGCGCTGCTGCAGCTGCGAGTGAAGCTGGTAACAGTGCACAGACTGCTAGTACGTCTGCTGCAAGTGCTGCGGAAAGCGCAAGGTTAGCCGAAGGTTACAAGAATGTAGCTGAAACCGCTAAGAGTGATGCGTCCCTTTATGCTGCCAACGCTAAGACCTCTGCTGATAATGCAATTGCTAGTAAAGAAGCAGCTCAATCTGCTGCTACTACTGCTAGTAACTTTGCGTCTGATGCAAGAAACAGTGCAAGTGAAGCAAAGACCTACAGGGATAATGCTAAGAATTATAGTGAGAACGTTAATGTGTTTGTGCCTAGTGTGTCTACGGAAGGTGTTTTAAGTTGGACAAATAAAGCTGGATTGACTAATCCTGCTAGTGTGAACATCAAGGGCGCAAAAGGTGACAAAGGTGACACTGGCGCACAGGGTATACAAGGTGTAAAAGGTGACAAAGGTGATAAAGGTGACACTGGCGCAACTGGTGCTCCCGGTACTGCCGCAACTATTAAGGTAGGTACAGTAACTACCGGTGCAGCAGGTAGTGCTGCAAGCGTTACCAATAGTGGTACTGCTAGTAATGTTGTGTTGGACTTTACGTTGCCTAGGGGTAAAGATGGTGCTGATGGTGGTGTCACTGTTGATGCTGAATTAAGTGACACAAGCACGAACCCTGTGCAGAATAAAGTTGTTAAAAGTGCTATTGATACTGTTGCTGCTAATATTCCTGCCAAAGTGTCCGACCTGCAAAACGATGCAGGCTATCTTACGCAACATCAGCCACTTGATGGCTATGCGAAAACGTCTGTTGCTAACATATGGACTGAACAGCAGACATTGAATGATATTATTATTGATAAGGAAAAATATAACATCTATTATTCAGAGGATGGTCCAGTGTTTACCCCACCTGCAACATCATCCTTGCTTGTTTTTGCTGCTTCTTATGGCAACCCTACAACACTAAATTTAGAAACAGTTGTTGCTAGTTTAAAAGCAAATGAAGCGACTGTTCTTACAGTTTATTTTCTTCAAGATAGCCTTGGAACGGAACTGCCTTTAATTATACAGGGGATTACCGATTTATTATATGTAGGCACTGCTTCCGATATTGCTATAGGCGCTAAGGGTTCTTTAGTTAATATCCTCATATTAAAAGAGAGTGGTGGCGGTTCTATTGGTATTGTGCAAGCGTCTAAGTTAGAAGGTGGTGCATAATATGGGACTTAATAGAATGATGATGAAAAATGGCGTGATTTTAAAGGACATAGAAGCTCTAATGACAGTTGATAGTAGTGGTGATTGGCTGGGATTTATGGATATGTACGCAATGGGTAAACTTACCCCAAATCCATTACCAAACGGAGTAAGAGTATCCTTTTGCTCCATATCTCCATACGATATACAGTTACGTCCTGCTGCGATAAAATCATGCACTATCGTAGGACTTGATATGGATATAAAGCATGGTGGTCAGTCGTCTGATGCATTAGTACAATATATGCAAAGTCATGTAGGCAAGACAATCCCTGTGATTTTTCATTTTGAATAAAGGAGGAATATCCATGTTAACAAGACTTATGTTTGGTGGGGGGGTACTGCGCAGGTATTGATAATGCAAGCTGATAGTAATGGAGAATCAAAGCCTAGTTATGGCTATAGCTCTAGTCTTGGCAAAATATCCCCCGATTATATAATGTATCAAGGTGAAAAGTATGTAATATCCTATTTTTTTACCTCTAGTGGTTTCCATAGAAGTTACTTATCTTTTGAGAATAATAAAATACCAAACGGCGATAAGATGGTTATAGAGGTTAACGGAACTGTTTATACTCTTGTAAAAAGGGCTGCAACTAATGAATATTACACTGCTGCAAGTCTTTTTACATCCGCAGGTACATACATAATCAAAATCCTATCAATAGAATGAGGTGATTAAATGCAAACAACCTATAAATACAAAGAGAAAACCTACTCTAACATCTATGAGTTATCCGAAGCCTTAGGGCAGGAAGGTATCTTTATTCCTCTATCAATCGACGATGAAGCCTTAGCGGAATTAAATGTTACTGTTAGGCACGAGGAAGAACCTTTGGAAGTGATTAAGCAACGCAAGATTGCGGAGCTTAAAGCAGAGCGTGACAGCAGAGAGGTTGAGCCTATTACCTACAACGGCAACAGCTATGACTACGATGACAAGGCGAGGGATAGAATCAGTGCAGCTATCATTGCTCTTGAAGTTGCAGGTGCTTCCGCTACCCTCACATGGACTACGGCAGACAATCAAGATGTGAAAGTAACTGCATCTGACCTGCGTGGTGTCATTGCTCAGGTAGCACTGAGAAGTGATAAGCTCCACACTGCTTATAGAAAAGCTAAAGAAAAAGTGGAAGCTGCATCAACTAAAGAGGAAGCCGAAGCTGTTGAATTAGAAGTTTAAATATCAGTGACAAAACAAATAGGAATGAGGTGTTTTATGATTGAATCAACTATACAGACCGTGATAAATATTATTGCTGGTGCTGTTATCTCTTATCTTTTTGCCTTATACCGTGCGAAGAAGAAGGAAAATAATGCTTTGAAAGCGGGACTGCAAGCTTTATTACGTGACAGAATTATCCAGGCTTATAATCATTATGTCCAGGATAAAGGCTGGATACCAATCTACGCTAAAGAAAGCATTGACGCTTGCTACAAAAGCTATGAAGCGCTGGGCGATAATGGCGTGATTGACAGTCTGATGGAGCAATTAAATGAACTGCCTAACTATGATTTAAAAGGACATGATGAAAAATGCAAGGAGTGTAAGTGTCATGCGCAAAATAATTAATATGTTAAAGAAAGATGATAATACGCTGAGTATCGGCAGATTGTGTGCTGTGCTGGCGTTCATCTTGTTCAGCGTAATTTCTCTTTACCTTGCGTTTTTTGTAAAAACGTGGGGCAACTATGAAGCGTTTGCTATGGCGTGTGTATCGTTTATGCTGGCGCAGCTTGGTAACAAGTATGTAGAGACTAAAGCAATGAAAGTGAAGAACGAAGAGTAACAACTTAACAAAACAACTAAAATGTGAAATTAAGAAGTGAAATTAAAGGAGTGATAATAATGATTATTACAGGTATGGCGCACTTTGAGAGTGTATGCAAAAACAAATTAGTTGAATGGTACAACCATAATAGCAAAGATCAAATTACGCTTGAGAATGTGTTTGTGGTTTGGGCGTGCAAAACGCTGCAGAACTACAAGGCACTGCTGTCGACTACTATCAGCGGCGATGGCATTTACGCTGAATATACCTACAACGGCGACAAACAAGAAATGTACGAAGACGTATACAAGAAGGCGTCCAATCGCTGCATCAGAAAGGAAGATTAACCATGATTGGAGATTTATCTAAACGCTATGAGTCTAATGGTGATGCTGGCTGCATCAGCAATGGCTACGGCGACGCTGGAGGAAAATCCTACGGCATGTATCAGCTGTCTAGCAACATGGGAGTTGTTGATGACTACATCAGATGGCTGCGTAGAAATGGCTATTGGTTTGCAGAGAATTTAGCAGAGCATCCAGTTGGTAGTCTTGCTTTTGATGAGGCATGGCGCTGGCTTGCCTATAGTAACAACAAAGCCGACTTTGAAAAAAGTCAGCATGACTATATCTGCGATGCTTATTATAAGCCGGCTGTAGCTGCTCTCAAGTGTAACAACTATAATATTGAAAAGCATCATGAGGTTATGAAAGATGTTGTTTGGAGCCGCGCTGTACAATATGGCGCTGGCAACATTGGGGAGATGTTCGCAGAAGCCTGCGAGCAGCTGGGATATCCTAACCTCAGCTATGTTGATGACAGCAGCTTTGATGCTGATATGATCAAGGCAATCTACCTGAAAGTTTGCAGCACTCCGGCATGGACCAACGGCAGCCCTGCTTTAAGACAAGGGTTGTACAGCCGTTTTGAAAGAGAGTGCGCAGAGGCGCTGGAAAGAATTTAAAGCTCATGCTTTAAATATAGTCACCGTGCAAGAGGCTTTAGTTATTCCCTCTCCTATACGCGTAGCATTTTCTGGTAAATTTTGCGTAACAGCCGGTGACACAGTTTATAATGATAGGAGGTGGTATGATGGAAGAGCTGCAAGCATTTGTAACCGACAAGAAGTTTTTAGCCGGCCTTATCATAGGTTTTACGCTTGGTGCATTGCATCATTACTTCGGACTTTAATTTAGTTATATCCTGAATATCCAATACTACGAGAGACGTAATTTAATACGCGTTTTGCAAAAAAATCACCTACAAACTGTTTCGAAATGGTTATAGGTGATTTTTGCTATGAGGTTAAGATGAGACATGAAAAAATTTGGAATACAAAAATCATCCTTGCTTTTGCCGCTGGGTTGCTTATTGCTGGTGGTGTCTATGTCACTAACCGTGCAGGCTGGCTCACCACAGAAAACGGACGAAGTAACGGAGTACGTGATGACGGAGTATCAGTACAGCAAGTTAAAGAGCAATTTGGCAGAGCTGAAAAAAATCAACATTCAATCACAGACGGCGTTACAGCAGTCGAGGGAAGAGTTGAGAGCATCCAACAGCAAACTGCTGACGTTGCAGAATCAACTGAAAGAGCTGAACAACGTCTGTCTGACGCTGAAAGTCAAAACGAAAGAGCAGGAGAGCTTATTGCAGAATGCGAATCAATCCTTGGCTCAGTTAGAAAAAGAGTTCAACCTAAAGCGAAAACAAATTAAAAGACAGCGTAATATAGCCTACGTTATTGCTGGGTGTGCATTGTATGTAGCGATAAAAAATTAACAAGGGAAATAGAAAAGGCAGGAGCGAATCCTGCCTTTTAGTATAGTAATTAAGCTGCTAAATTTATAGCAATAGTAAAAGTATATACGCTCATACCGTCACGGTTCCGCGGCACCAACATAAATTATGTTGGAACAATATATAGAATGAAAATGCTGATTGAACTTGTAGAAGTCAATCAGTTTTTTTGTGTGTAAAAAAAGAATCCCGCCATCCCAGAGACAAGCTTCCCTGAAAGATGGCGGGATAGAGGGCGCTTCTAAAGAAACCATTCCCTCTGAATGCAGTTTAACAAAGACTTTAATCATAAACCTTATGGTGATAAAGAAACATGCAAGATTCAATGGGAAGATAAGATGGTGTTACATTCGTTATCAGATAGCCGAAATAATAACCAAGTAACTGGCGAGCGTGCTATGACTGCCAATATGGCGAAATAGAAGAAAGCAAAAAATGCAGATATGCGCAAAGCGTGCATATCTTAAACGAGCTAAAGAAGCGTATGCCGAGGCTGGCGTATATGAGCCTACAAAAGCACAGTAAAAAGCTGATACTACGGCAGGTCGCTAGGACTTGCTGGGTATCAGCTTTTTAATTTATATGAAGTTCTGAATTGCAATAAGAAAAACCGCTTTGACAAATATATCGTATAGACCTTCGCCTTACGTAATCTACGGTTTCCGATTTATTCAGCCACGCAGAA
>OKRS01000273.1_pt1 | contig 40579 bp, 30 predicted proteins | sample 1601191 | NCBI WGS metagenome assembly OKRS01 (sample SAMEA3541509, study PRJEB24748) | human gut metagenome | biome: human gut; feature: human-associated habitat; material: faeces | place: China | collected 2012
TTATGGATATTTCCAACACTATGACCATGGAGGTAAATGAAAATACCAGCCTTGGCGTAAGCGATTATGACTCCGCTCCTGCGGCCATGAAGGAAGCGGCAGTAAAGGTAGAGACGGTTCCCGCAGCAATTCCTGCAACCGGTATCTACAAAGTAGTTGTGATTGCAAAGCTTGCAAGATTTGAAGTTTTGAAGAAAGCGCTGAATGATCTGGGCGTAACCGGTATGACCATGACACAGGTTATGGGCTGCGGTGTCCAGAAGGGTGCCGGCGAGAAATACCGTGGAGCTGAGCTTGATGCGACATTACTTCCAAAGGTTAAGGTTGAGGTAATCGTTGGCAAGATTCCGGTAGAAAAGGTTATTGAGACTGCTAAGAAGACTCTCTACACCGGACATATCGGAGATGGTAAGATCTTCGTATATGATGTGGCAGATGTCGTTCGTATCCGTACAGGCGAGCGTGGAGAGACAGCGCTCTGATAAGCACAGGTATCCAATATCATTCCTTTTTCTAAATTGGCAGGCAGTGGCATTTGTCCACTGCCTGTTTTTTATCGTTCAGCTTTGTCTCCCAGTATCTTCAGCAGACTCCCCGGAGTCATCCCTGTATACCACTTAAACTCTCTCTGGAAATGCGCCTGGTCAGAATATCCCATGTCATCCATATAATCCGTGACATGTCCGCCCGGATGCTCCAGCATTTTTCTCACAGTCTCCCTGATCCTCACGATGCGGGCAAACCTCTTGGGGCTGACCCCCAGCTCCTCCACAAATCTCCTATGCACATGTCTAACGGTGCATCCCATCTGCTCAGCAAGCTCTGATATGCTTATCTTCCCTTTTGCCGCATATATGACATCCGCATGTTTCACGATGTCCGAATCAGCCATGCCATTCCTCTGCCACAACGATCCGCATTTCTCTATATGCTCCGTGATCTCCTCTGTCGCACTCTCTATCGGATCTTCTGCACCATTTCCTGTAAATGCATGATCAGCCGTCAGCAGTTTTTCAAGCAGACGCATATCTTGGGTATCCAGAGTCTCCCTGCCAAATCCAAGATCCTGCTCCACAGATATGAAGCTGCAGCTCTCCTCAATGCAAACAGCCGCCTCCAGTTCACCCGGATACACCCTTTTGATGTGTCCATCCGTACATATCACACATATCCCAGCATTCTCCTGTGGCACTATTCTCAGCCCACCCAAGCTGTAACCAGCTCTCACATACACAGACTTCTCATTCTTTTCTATCAAATTAGTATGTACTTCACTGCAAAAATTAACATTCAATAAAATCTGACTATCCATACGCCATCTCCGCATAACTTTATTTATCTTTACCGTATCTTTGCTTTATTATATTAAGCCCGTGCAAAATATAATAAGGTTTATCGTTCCATGTCCGATTTTTTCAATATTTTACCATATCTCAATACTATACTCAACCCAAGTTAGTAATTGAGGTGTGGCACTGAGATACTTATTATCAGTCATATCTCAGTGACGTACGATCAGATATAATGTGCACAAAGATGTGTTTTGTCAGGAGCATACCTGGCGGGACGCATCTTTTTTTATTATCTGATCACTTCCACAACTACAATGTATTAAAAGGAGGAATGATTATGGAAGACGTAAGCACAATTGTATTTGGAGTATGGTTCCTTGTCGGAGCCGCACTGGTATTCTGGATGCAGGCCGGATTTGCAATGGTTGAGGCCGGTTTCACAAGAGCCAAGAATGCCGGAAACATTATAATGAAGAATCTCATGGATTTCTGTCTCGGTACAGTCTCATTCATGATCCTCGGTTCATCACTTCTGCTCGGCAGCAGTGACTGGGCACTCGGAGGTTTCATCGGAAAACCATCATGGGATTTGTTCCTTCACTTTGAAAACTATGACTGGTCAAGCTTCGTATTCAACCTTGTGTTCTGTGCAACAGCAGCAACCATCGTGTCAGGAGCTATGGCAGAACGTACCAAGTTCTCCATGTACTGCATTTATTCATTCTTCATCTCATTGATTATCTACCCTGTCGAGGGTCACTGGACATGGGGTGGCGGCTGGCTTTGCAACGCTGACGCAGGCTCATTCATGATGAACACCTTTGGTGCTGCCTTCCACGACTTCGCAGGTTCTGCCATTGTTCACAGCGTAGGTGGTGTATTGGCATTGGTAGGTGCCATCTGCCTTGGTCCTCGTCTGGGCAAGTATCGCAACGGCAAGAGCACTGCCATCCCTGGTCACAACCTCATGGCTGCAGCTCTCGGTGTATTCATCCTCTGGTTCGGATGGTTCGGATTCAACCCTGGTTCTCAGCTCGCTGCTTCTGGCGAAGTAAACCGCGTAGCCATCAGCCACGTGTTCCTGACAACCAACCTCGCAGCCGTCTGCGGTGGTCTTGGAACCATGTTCACCTCTTGGATCAAGTACGGCAAGCCTTCATTCTCACTGACTCTGAACGGTATCTTGGCAGGTTTGGTAGCCATCACTGCAGGTTGCGACTTGGTTAGCCCATTGGGTGCAGCCATCATCGGTCTCCTGGCAGGTATCATCCTCGTGTTCTCTATCGAGTTTATCGATACCAAACTCCACATCGACGACCCTGTAGGTGCAAGTTCAGTACACGGCGTATGCGGTATCTTCGGTACAGTGATGACAGGTCTCTTCGCTATCGACGGCGGTGCTTTCTACGGCGATGGCTTCGGATTCTTCGGTGCACAGTGCTTCGGTATCATCATCATCGACATTTGGGCAGCCGTAACAGGTATCATCCTCTTCTGGGGCATCAAGAAGATTGCCGGTCTGCGTGTTGACAAGCGAATCGAGGAAGAAGGTCTCGATATCTACGAGCACGGCGAGAGTTGCTTCAACTAATCTGTGGCAACTGGAGTATACGAGAAAAAAATAAAGATTGGGCAGCTGCTGCGATTCGTAAAGGATGAGCAGCTGCCACAACCTTAGGAAACTGAGTATTAACACATAAAAAAGAATGAGTATGAAAAGTTTGAAGAAGATTGGATTGTTGGCACTCACATTGGCAGCATGCGCCACGGGTGCACAGGCACAGGATAAGATTGAGGCAAATGTAGCTGCCGATGTTGTAAGCCAGTACATCTGGCGTGGTCAGGAATGCGGACAGGTGTCATTGCAGCCTACACTCGGACTGAGCTGGAAAGGTTTCTCGCTCACAGCATGGGGAAGCGTAGGACTCTCCAAATGGGAAGACACCAAGGAGTTCGACCTCACCCTGGCTTATCAGACAGGCGGTTTCCACATCGGTGTGACAGATTACTATTTCAACACAGAGGGCGAACGCTACTTCCTCTACGATGCCCACAAGACAGCCCATACATTCGAGGCTAACGTAGGTTATGACTTCGGTCTTGTAGCGCTCAACTGGTACACCAACTTTGCTGGTCATGACGGACTGAACAAAGACGGCAACCGCGCTTATTCTTCCTATGTGGAAGCCACAGTGCCATTCCGTCTCGCTGGTCTTGACTGGCAGGGCACTTTAGGCGCTGTTCCTTATGCCACAGACTATTATGCTGACGCCTCTGGATTCGCTGTGACCAACGTGGCTGTAAAGGCAACCAAGGACTTGAAGATCACAGACAGCTTCTCGGTTCCCGTCTTTGCCCAGGTGGCAGCCAACCCAAGTTCACAGAAGGCTTACTTTGTGGTAGGCTTCACTCTCCAGCCATAATGAAAAACGCATATTGGGTTTTTAAGTTATTTCTTGATTAAATCACAAAGCCTTCACACCTTTGAAGGCAATGGCAAAGATGCCGATAGTTCCCCCGAACTGTCGGCATCTGTTTTTTTTAAAGACTCTTTGATTTTTCTCTTATTTTTCAAGCAAACTTTCAAATTGTAATGTACAAACAACAGAACGCTTACAATATGAAAGCAAGACGGCAATAATAGCTTCAAGATTAAAACAAAGCATATAAAACTAACACAAATTGTAAGCAAACCTTTCTTTAACATATCAAATTGTAGTAATTTTGCACCCAATACTTAGCAAAGTGTTATAAATAACCGTAAAAGAAAGGAAAAGCTATTATGTGTGGAATCGTATCTATCTTCAACATTCAGGAGCAAACTCCCGAACTGCGACAGCAAGCACTGCGCATGAGTCAGAAAATCCGCCATCGCGGACCAGACTGGAGCGGCATCTACTGCGGTGGTTCAGCCATCCTGGCTCATGAGCGCCTGAGTATCGTAGACCCAGAAAGCGGTCGACAGCCCCTTTTCTCACCCGACAAGAAACAAGTACTTGCCGTAAACGGCGAGATCTACAATCATCAGGACATCCGCTCACGGTTTGCCGGACACTATCAATATCAGACAGGCAGCGACTGCGAGGTGATTCTGTCGCTCTATCGCGAGATGCGTGCCGACACCGACTTCGCCACACTGATCTTTCAGGGCGAGGACGCCGTACATGCACGCATCTGCCAGATGCTCGAAGAGCTGAACGGCATCTTTGCCTTCGCCCTCTACGACGCAGAGCACGACGAGTTTCTGATTGCACGCGACCCCATCGGCGTGATTCCACTCTATATCGGCTACGACAACGACGGCAAGGTGATGGTGGCTTCCGAACTCAAGGCACTCGAAGGACAGTGCGACCACTACGAGCCTTTCCTCCCAGGACATTATTACTACAGCAAGACTCCAGGCATGAAGCGCTACTACACACGCGACTGGTTTGAGTATGCTTCCATGCAAAAGAAATACAACATCGACGACAGCAAGAAAGCTGCCGAACAGCTGGCAGAGGCTGCACCACAGGAGCAGGCTGCCGTCGAACAGATACACGACGCACTCGAGGCTTCGGTGAAGCGACAGCTGATGAGCGACGTGCCCTACGGAGTGCTGCTCAGCGGCGGACTCGACTCTTCGGTCATCTCGGCCGTTGCCGAGAAATTCTCTGCCATACGTGTAGAGAACGGAGGCGAGACACAAGCCTACTGGCCACGGTTGCACTCCTTCGCCGTAGGACTGAAGGGCGCTCCCGACCTGGCTAAAGCCCGATTGGTGGCAGAGCACATCGGAACCGTGCATCACGAAATCAACTACACCATACAGGAAGGACTCGATGCCATCCGCGACGTCATCTACTTCATCGAGACTTACGACGTCACCACCGTGCGCGCCTCTACACCTATGTATCTGCTGGCACGCGTCATCCGAAGCATGGGCATCAAGATGGTGCTTTCGGGCGAGGGAGCCGACGAGGTGTTTGGCGGCTATCTCTACTTCCACAAAGCACCCGACGCCAAGGCCTTCCACGAGGAAACCGTCCGCAAGCTTGGCAAACTCTATCTCTACGACTGTCTGAGAGCCAACAAGAGTCTGGCAGCCTGGGGCATCGAGGGCCGTGTGCCCTTCCTCGACAAGGAGTTCCTCGACGTGGCCATGGGCATGAACCCCGTGCTGAAGATGTGTCCCGACAAGACCATCGAGAAGAAAGTAGTACGCGATGCTTTTGCCGACTTGCTGCCCGAAGAGGTGGCATGGCGACAGAAAGAGCAGTTCTCCGACGGTGTGGGCTATTCGTGGATAGACACGCTGAAACAGATCACCGCCTCGGCAGTCAGCGACGAGCAGATGGCTCATGCCGCCGAGCGATTCCCCATCAACCCTCCACAGAACAAGGAGGAATACTACTATCGCTCTATCTTCGCCGAGCATTTCCCCAGCGACAGCGCTGCCCGCAGCGTGCCAAGCGTGCCAAGTGTGGCTTGCTCTACCGCCGAAGCACTGGCATGGGACGCCTCATTCAAGAACCAGAATGACCCCAGCGGACGAGCTGTAGCCGGAGTGCACGAACAGGCGTATAAATAAGTGAAGAGTGAAGAACGAAGAATTCAAATGCTCAATGGCATAAGCCTGATTCATCATTCAATCACTTGACTTTCAATATTTAACATTGTATAGAATAACCGATAAATATAAAACGAACAAGAAATGGAAAAAGGATTGTACAGTTCAACCTATGAGCACGATGCGTGTGGCGTAGGAATGGTGGTTAACATCCACGGCAACAAGAGCCATGAGCTGGTAGACAATGCCCTGAAGGTACTCGAGAACATGCGCCATCGTGGCGCTGAGGGTGCCGACAACAAAACGGGCGACGGTGCCGGTATCATGCTCCAGATTCCGCACGAGTTTATTCTTCTTCAAGGTATTCCTGTGCCCGAGAAAGGCAAATATGGCACAGGCCTCATCTTCCTGCCTAAAGACGAAAAGAAACAGCAGGACATCCTCTCCATCATGATCGAGGAGATAGAGCGCGAGGGACTGCAGCTCATGCATCTGCGCAACGTGCCTACCAACCCAGAGTGCCTGGGAGAGGCCGCACTGAGCAATGAGCCCGCCATCAAACAAGTGTTCATCACAGGCGTCACCGACGACAAGGTGCCTGTCTTTGAACGCATCCTCTACCTCGTACGCAAACGCATCGAGAAGCGCATCAGCGATCCTGATTTCTACATCTGTTCGTTGTCCAATTCGAACATCGTTTACAAGGGTATGCTGAGCAGCCTGCAGCTGCGCCAGTATTATCCCGACCTCACCAATAATTACTTTACCAGCGGTCTGGCTCTCGTCCACTCACGCTTCTCTACCAACACCTTCCCGACATGGAGCCTGGCTCAGCCTTTCCGTCTGCTCTGCCACAACGGTGAGATCAACACCATACGAGGCAACCGCGGCTGGATGAAGGCACGCGAGAGTGTGCTCAGCAGCGAGGCTCTGGGCGACATTCGCGAAATCTCGCCTATCGTACAGCCTGGCATGAGCGACTCTGCCAGCCTCGACAATGTATTCGAGTTCTTCGTGATGAGCGGTTTGTCGCTGCCTCACGCCATGGCTGTCATGGTGCCAGAGAGCTTCAACGACAAGAATCCTATCTCTGAAGACCTCAAGGCCTTCTACGAGTATCACTCTATCCTGATGGAACCTTGGGACGGACCTGCCGCTCTGCTCTTCAGCGACGGACGCTATGCCGGCGGTATGCTCGACAGAAACGGTCTTCGCCCTGCCCGCTACACCATCACCAAGAACGACATGATGGTAGTGGCCTCCGAGGTAGGCGTCATGGACTTCGATCCTTCCGAGGTGGCAGAGAAAGGTCGTCTGCAGCCTGGTAAGATTCTCCTCATCGACACACAGGAAGGCAAGATATACTACGATGGCGAAATCAAGGAGCGTCTGGCTGCCCAGCATCCTTACCGCCAGTGGCTCAACACCAACCGCATCGAGTTGGAGAAACTCCGCAGCGGACGTAAGGTGGAAAACTCTGTAGAGAACCTCACCCGCAAGGAACTGGAGTTCGGCTTCGGCGAGGAAGACATCGACGGAACCATCGTCCCTATGGCCACCAAGGGCCAGGAGCCTACAGCCTCTATGGGTAACGACACGCCACTGGCTGTGCTCTCAGACCAGCCACAGATATTCTTCAACTACTTCCGTCAGCAGTTTGCACAGGTCACCAACCCTGCCATCGACTCCATCCGCGAGAACCTCGTGATGAGTCTCACCGAGTACATCGGCCGTGTGGGTTCAGGCATCTTGAATCCCGACGAGAGCAACTGCAAGATGGTTCGCCTGCCACATCCAATCCTGACCAACACCCAGCTCGACATTCTGCAGAACATACGCTACAAGGGCTTCAACACCGTGAAGCTCCACATGGTGTTCGAGACTGCCAAGGGCGAGGAAGGTCTTCACGAGGCTCTCGACGAGCTGTGCAAGCAGGCAGCCCAGAGTGTTGACGACGGTTACAACTACATCATCCTGAGCGACCGCGATGTCGACGCCACTCATGCAGCCATCCCATCATTGCTCGCCGTGAGCGCCGTACACCACTATCTCATCGATGCCGGCAAGCGCGTACAGACAGCCCTCATCGTAGAGAGCGGTGAGATTCGCGAGGTGATGCACGCCGCACTGCTTCTGGGCTATGGCGCATCAGCACTCTGCCCTTACCTCACCTACGCCATCCTCGACGACCTGGTAAAGAAGGGCAAGATACAGGAAGACTATCACACAGCCGAACAGAACTACATCAAGGCTGTGAAGAAAGGCCTGTTCAAGATCATGGCCAAGATGGGAATCTCCACCATCCGCAGCTATCGCGGAGCCAAGATCTTCGAGAGCATCGGTCTGAGCGAGAGTCTGCTGAAGAACTATTTCGGCACCGAGGTAAGCACCATCGGCGGTATAGGTCTTGAGACCATCGCCCGCGACGCCATCCTGCTGCACGACAAGGGCTTCGCCACCAAGAAGCTCGACTTCCTGCCCAGCATGGGACAGTTCCACTATCGCAAGGACGGCATCAAGCATGCCTGGAATCCTGAGACTATAGCCACTCTGCAGCTTGCCACCCGCAAGGGCGACTACCAGCTGTTCAAGAAATACACTCATCTTGTCGACAACAAGCAGGAGCCTATCTTCATCCGCGACTTCTTCGCCTTCCGCAAGAATCCTATCTCTATCGACAAGGTAGAGCCTGTAGAGGAAATCGTGAAGCACTTCGTCACCGGAGCCATGAGCTTCGGAGCCCTCTCAAAGGAAGCCCACGAGGCAATGGCTCTGGCCATGAACGCCCTCGGTGCACGCAGCAACACGGGTGAGGGAGGCGAGGACAACGAGCGATTCCATTCTACTCAGGATGGCATCAGCCTCTCCAGCAAGACCAAGCAGGTGGCTTCGGGACGTTTCGGCGTGACAACCGAATACCTCGTCAATGCCGAGGAAATACAAATCAAGGTGGCACAGGGTGCCAAGCCTGGTGAGGGCGGACAGTTGCCTGGCTTCAAGGTCAACGAGGTCATCGCCAAGACACGTCACTCTATTCCTGGCATCAGCCTCATCTCGCCACCACCTCATCACGACATCTACAGTATTGAGGACCTGGCTCAGCTCATCTTCGACCTGAAGAACGTGAACCCACGTGCTGCCATCTCTGTAAAACTCGTTGCCGAGAGCGGCGTAGGAACCATTGCTGCCGGTGTGGCAAAGGCCAAGGCCGACCTCATCGTCATCTCTGGTGCAGAGGGTGGAACGGGTGCAAGCCCTGCTTCCAGCATGCGATTTGCCGGTATCTCGCCAGAGATAGGTCTCTCTGAGACACAGCAGACTTTGGTGAAGAACGGTCTTCGCGGACAGGTTCGCCTACAGGTAGACGGCCAGCTGAAGAGCGGACGCGACATCATTCTCATGGCCTTGCTCGGCGCCGAGGAATTCAGTTTCGGTACTGCTGCACTCATCGTCCTGGGTTGTGTCATGATGCGCAAATGTAATCTCAACACCTGTCCTATGGGTGTTGCCACACAGGATCCTAAGCTGCGCGCCCACTTCCGCGGCAGCTACAAATATCTGATCAACTACTTCCGCTTCCTCGCCGAGGAGGTACGCGAGTACTTGGCTGAGATGGGTTACACCTCACTCAACGACATCATCGGTCATACCGAACTCATCGTTCGCAAGAGCGACGAGGAAGTGGTTCCTGCCGAGGGAAGCGAAGCCGTAGACAGCGCTACCGCTAAGTTTATCGAGCAGAAAGCCGACCTTCTCGACTTCTCTCGCCTGTTGCATCGCGAGGCCGGTCATGGATCGCTCTATCACACCACCGAACAGATACACGATCTTGCCAACGTGCTCGACCAGCAGCTCGTTCGTGGCGCACAGAACGCCATCGAGAAGCAAGAGGAAGTCAACCTCGACTTTGCCATCAAGAATACCGACCGTGCTGCCGGAGCAATGCTCAGTGGCGCTATCGCTGCCAAGTATGGCGAGGCTGGTCTGCCTGACAAGACAGTGAATGTGAAGTTCAAGGGCTCTGCCGGTCAGAGCTTCGGAGCCTTCCTTGTCAAGGGTGTCGACTTCAAGTTGGAAGGCGAGACCAACGACTATTTCGCCAAAGGACTGTCAGGAGGCCGTATTTCCATCCTGCCTCCTATCCGCAGCAACTTCTCTGCCGAAGACAACATCATCGCCGGCAATACCGGACTCTATGGAGCCACATCGGGCGAGCTGTATATCAACGGTAAGGTAGGCGAACGCTTCGGAGTGCGCAACTCTGGTGCCATCGCTGTCATCGAGGGTGCTGGCGACCACTGTTGCGAGTACATGACAGGCGGACGCGTGGTAGTGCTCGGCGAGACGGGCCGCAACTTTGCCGCAGGTATGAGTGGCGGTGTGGCCTACGTATGGGACAAGAACCACAACTTCGACTACTTCTGCAACATGGATATGGTGGAAATCAACCTTGTCGAGGACAGCACCTACCGCAAGGAGCTGCACGAGCTCATCCGCCAGCATTATCTCTATACAGGCAGTAAGCTCGCCCGCACCATGCTCGACGACTGGAACCACTATGTGGAAGACTTCATCCAGGTAGTGCCTATCGAGTATAAGCGCGTGCTGCAGGAAGAGCAAGTAAAGAAACTGCAGCAGAAGATTGCAGACATGCAGAGAGACTATTAATAAAGGGAAAAAGGCAAAAGGGTAAAAAGGTAAAGCCCTTTGCCTTTTCCCTGAGTTCGGTAAAAATGCCGAGAAACAAATAATTTAATTATAAAGGTAGTATAAGGTTTAAGTAAATGGCAGTAAGTATGCTCGTTGTAAGCCCATGACGCCATGCAGGCTGCAAGTAGCAGACTGTAAGCAAGAATGTCTTTTTACCTTTTTACCTTTTTACCCTTTTACTTTTAAAAGAAGATGGGAAATCCAAAAGCATTTTTGACTATACCCCGCAAAGAAGCAGGCTATAGACCAATACACGATAGAATCCTCGACTTCAGCGAGGTAGAACAAACATTAAACAGCAACGACCGCCGACAGCAGGCTTCGCGCTGCATGGATTGCGGTGTGCCCTTCTGTCACTGGGCTTGTCCGTTGGGCAACAAGGCTCCTGAGTGGAACGACGCCCTCTACAAGGGTGACTGGGAACTGGCTTACCGCCTGCTCAACTCCACCAACGACTTTCCTGAGTTCACAGGCCGCATCTGTCCTGCTCTCTGCGAGAAAGCCTGTATCCTCAACCTCATGGACCACGAGCCTACCACCAACCGTGAAGACGAGTGCGCCATCGTTGAGCACGCTTTCTCTGAAGACTATGTACGCGTAGAAATACCAGAACGCAACGGCAAGACCGTTGCCGTCATCGGTGCAGGACCTGCCGGACTTGTCGCTGCCAACCAGCTCAACCATAAAGGCTATAAGGTGACAGTCTTCGAGGCACGCGAGAACGCCGGCGGCTTGTTGCGTTACGGCATTCCTAACTTCAAGCTCAACAAGAGCATCATCGACCGCCGTCTGCATCTTCTCGAGGAAGAAGGCATCGAGTTCAAATACAATCAGCACATCGATGTCAACAAGCTGCCCGAAGGCTTCGATGCCTATGTGGTTTCTACAGGTACGCCTACTGCACGCGACCTCAAGATTCCAGGACGCGAGCTCAAGGGTGTTTACTTCGCCCTCGAACTGCTATCTCAGCAGAACCGCATCCTCGCAGGCATGGAGTTCAGCAAGGACGAGCTCGTCAACTGCAAGGGCAAGGACGTCCTTGTCATCGGTGGTGGCGATACGGGCAGCGACTGCATCGGAACTGCTCATCGACAGGGTTGCAAGAGCGTGACACAGATAGAAATCATGCCTAAGCCTGTAGAAGGTCCTGAGGATCCTAAGAATCCCTGGCCTAACTGGCCTCGCACCCTCAAGACTACATCCAGTCATGAGGAAGGCTGCACCCGTCGCTGGAACATCAACTCACTCGAGTTCCTGGGCAAGAACGGCAAACTGACAGGTGTCAAAGTACAACAGATAGACTGGAAACCAAATCCTGAAGGCGGTCGTCCGCTGATGGTAGAAGCAGGCAAGCCCGAGATTATCAAGGCCGAAGCTGTGTTCCTTGCCATGGGATTCCTGAAGCCACAGCAGCCTGAGTTTGCCGACAATGTGTTTGTAGCTGGCGATGCTGCCAATGGTGCAAGCCTTGTCGTAAGAGCCATGGCAAGCGGTCGAAAGATTGCTGCCCAGGTAGATAAATATCTGAACAAATAATATCGGTTATTTTTAACTATAAGTAGCGGGGAGACGGACCTTGAGATGAGGTTTGCCTCCCCTTTTTCGTTCCAATACTCTGCTTATGGTTTTGGAACTTTGGCATCGAAGGTGAAAAACATCAGATAGTCGCCATCGCCATCCATCACCACCTCGTTGTCCAAAGCCTCGTTGAGTCCACCCTGCCACCATTCCTTATAGGGATAAGGCTTCCATTTGAGTCCCTCGGCAGAAAGCCTCGTACAGCCAAAGTTGAAGATACTCACCTGTTGCCGCGCAAAGGTCTCGAAAGACTGAAGGCCTGAAGCTGGAACAAAATATCCGGTGTCGGTAATCATCGTCACGTCGAGCCCCCACTCTCGCATATATCGCATAATCAGCGAGATGTTGCAGAGCGTATGGTCTTCTCGCTTGCCCGTGCATCCCAAGTAGGCAATGCGCCTCATTCCTTGCTTCATACAAAATCGCGTGGCCTTCGTCTGATCGTTGTCATCCTGTTCGTCCACCAAATGCACCAAGTCGGCATAGCGTCTCTTGAAGTCATCAGGCAGCGAATCGCCATCTCCCACAATAGCATCAGGTGTCCCGCCATGCAGAATGTAATGCATACCTGCACCATCGCAGCACACCAGATATTTGGCATGCTGCAGTATCGACAGCGCCACAGCATGAGAGGGATAATCTCCATCGCATAGGACCACAGCATCGAAACTGGAAACTGCAGTAACAAGAGGCAATTTATCTTTCTTCATTTTCCGATTCTTTTTAATTTCTATGACACAAGTCTTATGTTTCTGTAGCACAAGTCTTATGTTTCCTGTTACACATTTTTTTATTCAGTTGAAGTCTTTTTGATTTCAGTGGCAAAAGTACAATTTTTCCTCATAAACAAACATGCCTGTCCCACGTTTTTCAGCCATTTTTTCTATATTTTCTATATTTGTGCCACTTGGCGCAGTGGCGCAAGTGGCGCAAAATGGCCGGTCGTTCATCTCAAGGATGTGTTCAGATAAGATTTCTCCAGTATTAAGCGACCGTTTCTTTGGATTGTAAGGTTGATAACACATGTATAGCATTTGTAACTATCAGTTCTCCATATGGGTGCTAAGTAGGAGCCAACAACAGCAGCCATATAGTTTAATCTTTCTTAAAAAACTCATGTCTCAATAACAACGTCCCTACATTTCTGCTATATTTGCGCTAAAATAATAATAAAACTTTTTTATTAACTATAATATCTAAAGTATGAAAAAGATAACACTATTTTTTCTTTTATTCATTTTTGCAAGTTGCCAAATGAATAAAAAGGCAGGAACGAATCCATTGTCAACAGATGCCGTTTCTACTGATATGTCTTGTGAGATGTTCTATTTTATCGTGCAAAGAAAAGTTTATCAAGTTACATATAATGGGAAAGACTCTATACGAACCATTTGTGGCAGTGCCAAATATGATATGTTTAATTTGATAGACAAAAGAAAGCTAACATCTGCTTCTTTAAAATTTGATACGATATTCTTGGACCGTTCTAAAAGGTTGACAGACAGTCAAGTTCTACAATTGAATAAATGCGTATCCCGTGTAAAGGCATTGGGCAAAGCCCCTAAACAAGGGGTTGATATTAAAGATGGTTGGAAAGTTTATCTTTCTGTAAGAAATCTTGCCATTTATGAGTTTGAGTTTAATCTGGAAAGAACTCAAGAACTTAAGGACATATATGAGCTCTTTGTGATATTGAGGAAATATTCACCGATAGAATTCGACACAAACTGCAATGGCTATGTAATGGAAAATGGATATGAATACTTAGGGTAGGAAATGAAGTATAATTACTATGACAGTAACAAAATAGTCATTCATGGCAAAGCTGTTCCCGGCCAGACTTTGGCTTGGGGAGAGACAAAGATGTTAACTGCCGATAAGATACAGTCGGTCAACACGACCGACTACTGGGGCAACGTGCTCTATGAAAACTCCGGTCTTCTGCGCTATAAGTTCAATGGCAAGGAGTTGGATCTCGTGCATGGTCTGCGCCTCTACGACTATGGAGCAAGAATGTATGACCAAATACTTGGCTGTTGGACAAGTGTGGACCCAATGGCTGAGAAATATTATCATATCAGCCCGTATGTGTTCTGTTTGGACAATCCTGTACGAATGGTGGATAGAGATGGAAAGGATCCATGGGATTTTTTCCCAACAGCAGATGCAGCAGCCATTGACTTCGGATATTTCTATAATGATAATTCTATACGAGAAGACAGAGAATATTTTTCTAACATATTTCGGGTTCGTAATGCACAAGGAAAAATAGGCTATACTTATAATGTTGCTTCTATAGGAAAACCTCATGAAATATTGAGTTCTTCTTCTATTGGCTTTGAATTGGAAGCAACAATACATACGCATGGAGCATATGATGTAAATTATATAGGAAATAACTTTTCTGGAGTTTCCATGAAACGTGGCGATAGATATATACCATTTGATGATTTACGAAAGTCTAATAAACAAGACCTTAAAAATGCAAATGCGAATAAGATGAATATTTATTTAGTTACGCCAAATGGCTCTTTATTAAAATACATATACAATAAAGGCAAAATAATTACTTTAAGTACAGATATGCCAAGTGACAAAAATGATCCAACAGCATTGAACTATAGATATAGTAGTATAGAAACTCATCCTATAAACATGGAGAAACTATTATACTATTTCAAAAAAATGTTACGATTAAATCCCAAGACTTATGAATAGAACAAAACTAATAAAATTTATATGTTTAATAATAGGAATAGCGATAGGAGTGTTGGTGTCATTATATTTCTACTATAAAGAGCGAGACCCTCATAACCAATATTTCAAACCAGTAAGTGCCAAGGAATACGAAGAATCTTATGGAATACAGTTTCGCCAAGAACACTATTATGATTGTGACACAACATCCATAGCAACTACACGAAAAGAGATTAAGGGTGTCGTGACGAAACCACAGACAGCATATAAAATTTCCTATTATGTGCTGGCAGATAAATATGGGGAGGATTATGCCAATAAAGCACAGCCATTTAAGTTAAGCCTGATTAATGGCAAAGTATGGAAAATCATATCCAAAGATACATCTGCTATTGTTTACATCCAAAAGATAGATGCTCGAATTTTAAAACTCACCAAGTATGATAAAATTAAATAAATACTTAATTAGTTGTTTCGCCTATGTCTTGTTGGGAGTATTGGTTGGTTGTGCTGTAACAAAGTTTGTACACTCAAGCTATTCTATTCGCAAGAAAAAAGTGACCCCATATTTTTATGTGGGTGAACGAAAAGAACAACTTCCTTTCATGAGTTATTCTGATTCATTATATCTTCCGGATAATTCAGTCAAAGCCTTTCGACAAGGAATCGTGGACAATTCAAAATTGGCCGCAGACATAGGAATTGCAATTCTATTTGACATTTATGGAGATGATATGAAATACGAGTATCCATTTACTGTTGCCAAGTTCTATTCTGATTGGACTATTGAAGGCACTTTACCTGAAGGAGTATTAGGAGGAGTCGGCCATATCACATTAATGCGCTCTGATGGAATGGTTTCAATCTATTTCCACGAAAAATGAATTATTCCAAAATTCTGCCGATGGTAATGCCTTACCTGCCACCCTTCAAAAGACTGGAATACTTCTTGTCGCACTTCTTCTGTTCGTACCCCCGCATTCATGGCGCTCAGCTGGTGGCCCCCTGTAAAGGAGTAAGATTTCTCCAGTATTAAGCGACCGTTTCTTTGGATTGTAAGGTTGATAACACATGTATAGCATTTGTAACTATCAGTTCTCCATATGGGTGCTAAGTAGGAGCCAACAACAGCAGCCATATAGTTTAATCTTTCTTAAAAAACTCATGTCTCAATAACAACGTCCCTACATTTCTGCTATATTTGCGCTAAAATAATAATAAAACTTTTTTATTAACTATAATATCTAAAGTATGAAAAAGATAACACTATTTTTTCTTTTATTCATTTTTGCAAGTTGCCAAATGAATAAAAAGGCAGGAACGAATCCATTGTCAACAGATGCCGTTTCTACTGATATGTCTTGTGAGATGTTCTATTTTATCGTGCAAAGAAAAGTTTATCAAGTTACATATAATGGGAAAGACTCTATACGAACCATTTGTGGCAGTGCCAAATATGATATGTTTAATTTGATAGACAAAAGAAAGCTAACATCTGCTTCTTTAAAATTTGATACGATATTCTTGGACCGTTCTAAAAGGTTGACAGACAGTCAAGTTCTACAATTGAATAAATGCGTATCCCGTGTAAAGGCATTGGGCAAAGCCCCTAAACAAGGGGTTGATATTAAAGATGGTTGGAAAGTTTATCTTTCTGTAAGAAATCTTGCCATTTATGAGTTTGAGTTTAATCTGGAAAGAACTCAAGAACTTAAGGACATATATGAGCTCTTTGTGATATTGAGGAAATATTCACCGATAGAATTCGACACAAACTGCAATGGCTATGTAATGGAAAATGGATATGAATACTTAGGGTAGGAAATGAAGTATAATTACTATGACAGTAACAAAATAGTCATTCATGGCAAAGCTGTTCCCGGCCAGACTTTGGCTTGGGGAGAGACAAAGATGTTAACTGCCGATAAGATACAGTCGGTCAACACGACCGACTACTGGGGCAACGTGCTCTATGAAAACTCCGGTCTTCTGCGCTATAAGTTCAATGGCAAGGAGTTGGATCTCGTGCATGGTCTGCGCCTCTACGACTATGGAGCAAGAATGTATGACCAAATACTTGGCTGTTGGACAAGTGTGGACCCAATGGCTGAGAAATATTATCATCTAAAAAAATAAGTGCATGAAAAGATTATTTGTTAAGACGACCTTTTTTGTGTTGTTAGGTATATGCTTTTTGTCCTGCAATAAACGTGATGGCAAAACGATAACCCTTATGCCATCACTATATATTAAATCTTATGATGTTACATATAAGAGCGATTCTATAATTATCAAGGAAAATAGCAAAGAAAAAAATGGAAAAACAAATGCAAAATGGAATTTATATCGCCATGATGACGAATTTTATCTTACAGGGGAATATGGGAAATTTCTATTCCTGTCAAATAAGCATAATATGGACTCTATTATAGAAAAAAATGATTACTTGCCCATTCACATTATTATTAAAAAAATAAATGACTCTTTGTATGTTTCTTCTTTGAGCAGAATGGTTGTTGATGAAGCATTAGTATTAGAAGTCTTATATAATAAAGATTATTCTATACGTCAAATACGACATGAAACAGTGTGGACAGATTATGTTCCAAAGAAGCAACATGCATTGGAATATGTTCCAATACTATTTAAATCAAAGCAAACAAAAAATAATGATGTAATAAAGTTCTGAGTTGGTGTGATTAATATATCTCGAGCAGAAGGAAAAGTCATCACGTACAACTATGTAACTTGCCCACTGCGATGGGCAAGTCTACCCATAACGTTGGGCAACTTTGCTCATCCTTATGGGCAAAGTTGCCCAACGCAGTGGGCTGACTCTGATAAAGCCTTCCGCTAACTTCTGATAAAGCCTTCCGTGAAAAGGTGTGGCTATGCTTTAACGAAGAAAAAACTCGGTTGAGGGACAAAGGCATAAAAAATAGGCTTACACCTTTCGGGATAAGCCTATCGTGTTCTCTTGCTTATTATTTTTATTCCTCACCGTTGTCCTCGTCCTCAGTATTCTCAGGAATCTCAAGCAATGGCAACTGTCTGTTGATAGCTGCATTGAATGAGATGATGGTCTCACTGCGTGACAAGCCCAATGGCTGCAACTTGTCGTGGATGATCTCCAACAAGTGGTGGTTGTTGCTGGCATAAATCTTGATAAACATATCCATGCCGCCTGTCGTATAATGACATTCCACTACCTCAGGAATCTTCTTCAGCTCGTCTACAACGTGGTCGAACTGCTCTGGATTCTTAAGATACAGACCTACATAAGCACATGTCTCATAACCAATCTTCTCGGGATCGATGATGAACTGAGAGCCCTTGATGATGCCAAGATTTGTCAACTTGGCCACTCTCTGATGGATGGCAGCACCGCTCACATTGCATGCTCGTGCCACTTCAAGGAATGGGATGCGTGCATCTTGTGATATCAGTTTCAATATCTGCCTGTCCAGGTAATCTAATAACTGCTTTGCCATAAATTAAGTTTTATTTGGGTGCAAAGATAGTACATTAATTTAAGAAACGCAACTTTTTGCGCATAAATAATTATAAATTAATATTATTTACTCTTTTCTACGGCAGAATAGTTAACACGAAGCACTTTTGCCTGTCGTAAAGCCTGCTTGACATCCATCACTACACCCATGGGAACCTGACGGTCGGCGCGGATGGATACTGTCATCTGCCGCTGGTCTTCAGCCGACATACGACGCTTCTCTGCCAACACATAGTCCATCACCTCGGCAGGTGTGGCGAGCTTATCATTGAGCTGAACGCAGACTCCACTTGAATCGGTCTCTATATTCGAGACTCCCGGCAAGGACTGTACTGGTTTGCCTATATAGATGTAAGACACAGCCGACTTCTTGGTCAGTCGGGTGAGCTGCTTGCCTTGTGGGGCGCGATAGTCAACCTTGAGCGTTACCTGGCGCATGTGGGTGACGATCATAAAGAAAAACAATACCGTGAATATCAAGTCGGGCAACGAGGAAGTGTTGAGTCCCGGCATCTCGTGCTCACGACGTCCGAACATACTCATGATTCGCCCCCTTTCTTCTCTTCGGCATCAGCACTCACACTCTTGTCCTGGAAAGTGCGGGCATGAGCATACGACTCGGTAATGCGCTGCGGACACAGGTTGCGAACCCTATCCTTCTGGGCTTTCGACAACAGGGCAAAAGTCTTGCCATATTGCTTGCGGGCATATTCGTCACGCAACTGCGAATAGGCCATCATCAACTGATTCTGTACCTGGAAATAAAGATCATAGCTTGCCTCGCGGTCACTCTCAATTGAGATAAGATGACGGCTGCCCAAACGATGCACTAATTTCACCACCTCACCCTGCAGTCGGTCTACTGGGAAAGGCTTGTCGTTCAGGAGCAACAGATGGTCGGCTGTGACGTGAAGTTCAAGGAGTGTGGCCTTGTCGACAACCGAAACCTGCTGTTGATGCTGTGGCTCAGGGGCTGGCAACTGGCGCAGCAAGCCCTTGTCCACATCCATCGATGTGGTGACAAGGAAGAATATCAACAGCATAAAAGAAATGTCGGCTGTAGATGTGGTATTCAGTCCCGGTACTCCATGTGGTTTACGCAGACGCTTCATTTCTTTCGTTCTTTACGCACATAACGGGTTACGCCAAAGAGCACTACACCTATGGCTGCTATCAGCAATATGACTGAGGCGAGGACAAACATATCACTCAGTTTCAGCCAGAACCAGTCGTTGTAGTCATTGCCGTTGACCAGCATAGGAGTGGAAGAACCTACGGCGAAGCCTATGACGAGCAAACCAAAAGTTGAAAACCATGTGATGCGGGCTATCTTGCGGGCAGGCACACCATTGACCACAGCGTCCTGACGACTGCCAGAACGATGGCTTCGCCATGCCGAGAAGCCTATCATGCATAATGCCAACAGAAGGACTAACACCATAAGCACGATGAGCACATCGGTGAAAAGAGGGGCATTGAAGTCGGGGTTCTCGTCGAATGGCAGGTCGTAGCCCACCAGATAGAACAAGGCGAAAACCACCGCCGACACTCCTACCAGAATGTACAACAGTCGCTGCGAGAGCCTTTCGGTTCCCCAGCTCTTAAGATGCTTGATTTTCATGCTTATACTTGGCTATTATGTCCATCAAGGTGATGGACGATTCTTCCATCTGACTGATGATATGCTCTATCTTTGACAGGATGTAATTGTAGAACACCTGAAGAATAAGGGCTACGATGATACCGAAGATGGTAGTGATAAGCGCCACCTTCATTCCCGATGCCACAATGGTAGGACTGATGTCGCCTGCCTGCTGTATCTGGTCGAAAGCCATCACCATACCGATGACCGTTCCCAAGAATCCGAGCGAGGGAGCCATGGCGATAAACAGCGTTATCCACGAACAGCCTTTTGAGAGGTTGGCAGCCTGTACCGTGCCGTAACTGGCAACCGAACGCTCCACATTCTCCAGACTGTCATCTACATGCATCAGTCCCTGATAACAGATAGAGGCTACCGGTCCGCGTGTGTTGCGGCATAAGTCCTTGGCTTCCTCTACCTTTCCTTCTGCCATGCGGCTGTCGATGTCGAGCATGAGCTGCTTGGCATTGATTTCTGAAAGACTGAGATAAAGTATGCGCTCTATGCAGAACGCCAAACCAACCACCAGGGCAATGGCCACCAACGACATAAAGCCGGCATTGCCTTCTACAAACTTGGTCTTAAGAGCTTGATGAATTCCCATTGATTCTTCCTGCGCCATCAATGGCATAGAAGAAGCAACAAGGGTGAATGTCAATATTGCCAAACGTGCAATAAAAGGATTTTTCTTCATATATACCTTATATTATATATCTGACTCGGCAGCCCAGCTGTCGGCCTGTTCGGGCAGCTGGTGTGTCAGCTGCATCAGGTGCACAGCCACCAGCGCAGCAGTCTCGGTGCGCAGACGGCTCGTGCCCAGGGTCACACTGCGCCAGCCCAGACTCTCGGCCAGACGCACCTCCTCCACGCTGAAGTCGCCCTCTGGCCCGATGAGCACAGTGGCATCCTCATGGTCATCGAGCAGACTGAGCAGGGGCTCTCGCTTGCTCTCTGGCCCAATGTCAGCGGGATTATAGCAATGACAGATGAAGCGTCCACCGGTCCGGGGCTCCCTCAGGAAACACTCCAAAGGCAGCATCGGGTTGACACGAGGCATCCAGGCCTTGCGGCTCTGCTTCACTGCAGAGACCACGATACGCTCCACCCTGTCGGTCTTCAGCTGATGACGTTCGCTGAACTGGCAATCTACGAACGAGAACTCATCCACGCCTATCTCGGTGGCCTTCTCGCTCATCCACTCCACGCGCTCGTTCATCTTGGTGGGCGCCATGGCTATGTGCAGGTGACCCAGCCAAGCCCGTGCCTGAGGCAACTCCTCCACCACAGCATACTGGCAGCGGTGGCCCGTCTGTCCCGTAATCTCGGCACGCAGGAACAAGCCCTCTCCATCCATCAGATAAAGCTCGTCGCCCATGCCCAGACGCAGCACGCGCAAGGCATGCCTGGCCTCTTCGGGCGGCAGTTCGGTGCTGTGAAGCGCATCGGGCACATAGAAATACCTTACTTCCTTCATCTGTCAGTCATCTCATTTCACGGGCTTCACCGCCTCGGGCTCATGCTTGTAACGGAACATGATGGCAAATGCTACGGCCACCACGAGCGCATAACCTGCAAAGATATACCAGCAGGTGTTCCATCCCTGCCACACTGACATGGGGTCGGCATTCGCGCCCAGCGAGTTCACATTTCGGTCTATCACCATTTGCGCAGAGAGCGTTCCGATGGAAGCTCCCAGGCCGTTGGTCATCATCATAAACAGTCCCTGGGCCGAGTTACGGATGTCCAGGCTCGTCTCCTTATCGACGAAGAGCGAACCGCTTATGTTAAAGAAGTCGAAGGCAACGCCATAGACTATCATGCTGAGCACGAACCACACCACACCGCTGCCTGGGTCGCCGACTGCGAAGAACAGGTAGCGCAGCACCCACGCCAGCATGGCCAGCAGCATCACACGCTTTATACCGAAACGCTTAAGGAAGAAGGGAATGAGCAGGATGCAGAGTGTCTCGCTCATCTGGCTCAACGAGATGAGGATGTTGGCATGTTGCACACCGAAGGTATCCTTGAAGGCATCGATGTTCTGAAACGATGTGATGAAGGGGTTGGCAAAGCCATTGGTAATCTGCAGACTTACACCCAACAGCATGGAGAAGATAAAGAAGATGGCCATGCGCTTCTCCTTGAACAGAGAGAAGGCACGCAGTCCGAAGGCATCCACAAAACTCTTGGTCTCACCCTTGGCGCTGACAGGACATGCTGGCAACGTAAAGGTATAAAGGAACAGAATGCAGCTGACCACACCAGAAGCAACAAACTGATTCTGATTGGGCTGGAATCCCATCAAGTCGACAAACCACATCATACAGATGAAACCTACCGTACCGAACACACGAATCGGAGGAAAGTCTTTTACCGTATCCATACCCGCAAGAGTCAAGGCATTGTAAGCCACAGAGTTGGTCAAAGCCAGCGTAGGCATATAGAAGGCCACGCTGAGTGTGTAGATCCAAAATACCATACCAAGATTACCGGTCATTCCCATATAGGCTGCGCCAAACATGAAGAGAGCAGCCATGAGATGACAGAAGCCCAACAGCCTTTGTGCCGGCACCCAACGGTCGGCAACAATACCCATAAGAGCAGGCATAAAGATAGACACCACGCCCTGTACGGCATAAAACCATCCTATCTGAGAAGCCATTCCGATTTTTCCCAGATATGTTCCCATAGATGTCAGGTAAGCTCCCCATACTGCAAATTCAAGGAAGTTCAATAACGCTAAGCGTACTTTCAAGTTCATTTTGGTAATAGTATTTTTTTCTGTTTCCGCAGGTTCCGGACAGATGTTGCCTGTTTCCGACACATGCGAAATTTGGGTTATTTATATAACTGCAAAGATAACGAATATTATTGAAATAAAAACACAAAACGCAAAATTATCCGTTCCAACACGGGATATTTAACAAATTATGTGTAATTTTGCAGCCTGTTTAATTAAATAAGAGAGAGATGTTATTCAGTTTTTTTATTACGTGTAATAAGATAGGAGCCTTTACCCTGGGCGGTGGCTATGCCATGATTCCTATTATGGAGAGAGAGTTTGTCGACCGCCATAAGTGGATGGACAAACAGGAATTTATGGATATTATGGTAGTGGCACAGGCCACACCGGGCATCTTTGCCATCGATATGGCAAGTCACATCGGATATAAGCTGCGCGGAATATGGGGAGGCATCGTGGGAGCTATAGGCATTGCGCTGCCTTCCATCATAGCCATCATCATCATTGCCATGTTCTTCAGACAGTTCAAGGACAACTACTGGGTAGAGAAGTTCTTTGCCGGCATCAGACCGGCAGTAGTAGCCCTCATCGCTGCTCCTTGCTTCAAAATGGCAAAAACTGCCAAGATAAATCGCTACAATGCCTGGATTCCTTTAGCCAGCTGCGCCCTCATCTATCTTTTAGGCGTCTCACCCATCTACATCATCATTGCGGCTGGCGTGTTGGGATGGCTGTATGGAAAGATGAGAAAGGTAGAAAGGTAAAAAAGTAAAAAGGTAAAAAAGTAAAAAAGTAAAAAGGTAAAAAGAGCATTCTTGCTTTTAAAAGTAAAATACAAAGACTATGTTATTTCTGAAATTATTCATCATATTCACGAAAATAGGTACGTTCAACTTTGGAGGTGGCTATGCCATGCTGTCGCTCATTCACAACGAGACTGTCGTAAAAAACCAATGGCTCAGCAATGCTGAGTTTACTGACATCGTAGCCATCAGCCAGTCTACACCGGGACCTATCGGAATCAACTGCGCCACATACGTGGGTTACACTTCCACCCTACATGCTGGTTATCCCGAATGGGCGGCGATTCTGGGAGCTATTCTCGCCAGCTTGTCTATCATGTGGCTGCCTTTCGTCATCATGATTCTCATCAGTCATTATCTGATGACACACAAGGACTCTAAAATAGTGAAAGATATCTTTGCCGGACTGCGCCCTGCCATCATAGGACTCATTGCTGCCGCTGCACTTCTGCTGATGAACAAAGACAACTTTGGCTCACCTCAGGACAATCCCAATGTCTTCGGAATCAGTATTGCCATCTTCGTACTGGCTTTCTATCTCACCGCCTTCAAGAAAGCCAACCCCATCCTACTGATGCTGACCTTTGGCTGCTTGGGACTGATAATTTACTAACAGAAAGCTTCCTGAGGCATAAAAAGAAAATCCTCACTCAATAAAGCCACTTGCTTTGTTGAGTGAGGAAAAAAAAATTGATTGTCTCACGACAACCAATCTTTTATTAACCTTAATAATCTAATACCATGAAAAACACATTGCAAATGTACTACTTTTATTTAGAACTCCAAATGTTTCTATAAAGAAAATGTAGTTATTTAACCTTCCTTAAATATTTTACCACTCCAGTTAAACTTTCTTTGCACTTTTATGGCATTAATTAGCTTTTTATCTTCTGCTGAGAGCAATGGCAGAGCAAGACGGAAAACGATGGCATTCTCATGCTGCATGAGCAATGCACTCATCATTCTGGGCTCTATCATCGCCTTGAGTTCTTCAAAACGTGACACACTCATCGTATCTGGTCTTTGCAACAGACTTTCACAAACTCCTTGAATGTCTTCTCCATCAAAACAATGAGTCATCTCGAGTTGTTGCCACTGCTGATCGAAGAACATCACCTCGCTCTCCTTTTCGGGTGCTGCCAACGTTCTTACCATACAAATGATGGAGTCACCACCTGTTTGTGGCAACTTTTTTAATTGTAAGGTACAGACTCTGCTGAGTCTTATCTGCATGAAATCATTGGTCAGCGTATCCATAACACTTGTATCACCCAACGACGTAGTGACCTCTGCCTTTACCTTCATATCCTGCAATTCCGTAAACTCCACACGCATATTCTGCGTGAGGACAGGAACCAAGGAATCTGGCATCGACACCCAAAGTTCTCTCAACGACTTGGCTTGTACTGCTAATGCCACCACAAAGGCACAGAGTACGGTAAATATCTTCTTTTTGTTCATATCTTTCGTTAGTTTACGACAAAAGTACGGAAAAAAAACATAACCCACAACTTTTCTGCTATTTTTCTGCATTTTTCCACTGGCATAAGACGTAACAGAAAACCATTTCCAATTTTATTTTTGTCTTTATACATTTAAAGTAACTACTCAGCATATAGCCATATGTAGTTACTTTAAAATCGTTAAACCACATTGAAATCTCCGTTCAAAGGCTCTGAACGGACATTCAAAGGCTTTGAACGCACATTCAAAGGCTCTGAACGGACATTCAAAGCCTCTGAACGGAACTTATATAGGCTAAAGAAAACATTTATATAATATAGGAAAAAAAATCTCCTGTATTAAGCGATAGTTTCTTTGGGTTGTAAGGCTGATAACACAAGTATAGCATTTATAACTATCAGTTCTCCATATGGGTGCTGAGTAGTTGCCACTTACACCTTATAAGATAAAAAGACTTAAAGAGCGAGAATAAAAAATGGAAACAGTTGGATAAGAGACAATAAAAGTGTATCTTTGCCGAACAAAGAGAGATACCCCACACATGTTGGGTAAAAACAAAAAGTCAATAAACATTTGATTATGAAAATACTTCCCTACATCGTCTTCTGCTTCCTCATGCTTTCCGGTGTGTGCACAAGCATGAACAGCTATCATAACACAGAAAACAGAATCGCACAGGATGTAAACCAGGCATTAAAGCAAGCACTCTCGAAGATGCCTGGCGATATGGTTACTACCGACACTATCCAATGCTATCGGAACTATATCACTATAGCCGAACTGAAGGATACTGCCGGTATTGCTATACGAACAGTGCGCAGGGACGGACACCTTGAAACCCAACTTGTAGCAGAGGCAAACTGCAGCTTTGCCACGACGTTCATGATGTCCGACCAAAAAGCTTCATGCTCTCTTTTCATGGTTGGAATACTTTGGTTATTGGGCTGTTTGTGGTATACGAGAAAAAACAAGCCCAGAATTCTCGTACAAGGCCTGTCGTATGGTGGCATAGTGCTGCATCAGGACACATTCATGACTCTTTCCGGCAAACAGATTCATCTTACTCCCATGCAGCATTCCCTGCTCAAGATGTTCATTACTTCTGATACTCACACCCTGTCAAAACAGGAGATTTGCGACCAACTATGGCCTAAGAAACCTGATGCAAGCGATACACTTTATACGCTAATCAAACGTATAAAACCTATCATAGAGACACATAGCACGCTGAAAATCGAATCAGATCGGGGTAAGAGTTATAGTTTGAAACTCAAATAGATAGGTGTTTGTCAGCCAATTGTCAGGGAAATGTCAGACTAAATAATTGGCTATCTTGTAAAGAGGATATAAATTTGCGCCATAAAACAAAAAATGGTGCAAAATGAAACGATTATTAACAATTTCAATTATTATGACTTCTGCATTCTCCGCTTATGCTCAGAATGTAGACAAGACTATCATGCTTGATGAAGTAACGGTAAAAGCCGCTAAGGTAGTGAACAAATCTGACGGCATGCTCATCTATCCTACCGATGCACAGAAGCAGGCTTCGAACAATGGTTACAGCATTCTTGAGAAACTCACACTTGCCAATATTCGTATTGACAACATCAGCCATACTATTACTGCTATTGATAACAGAGGTAGCGTTCAACTGAGAGTAAATGGCATTGTTGTAGGCAAACAGGAGATGTTGGCTCTCAATCCAAAGGATATTGCCAAGATAAACTTTATAAACAACCCAGGCGTTCGTTATGGCGAAAGCATTGCCTATGTAATTGATATAGTTACACGCAGGAGCGAGAGCGGTTATACTATTGGTACGGACATAACTTCGGCTCTTACCACCTTGCAAGGCGACGGCTCGGTGTATGGTAAATGGAACCACGGAAAGAGTGAATGGTCGCTTTCGTATGATGTGAGTGGATATAAAAACAAAGGCGAAAAGAGCAAGCAGTTGGCAGAATACACCTTGACAGACGGCAGTATCTACACTGTTGAGCGAAACGATGTGGAGTCGCTTAGAAAAGCTATAGCACACGAGGCAAAGCTAACCTACAACTGGGCAGACTCCACAGCAACCGTCTTTCAAACATCCTTGAGTGGAACTTTCAATAACACTCCCGACAACTATAATATTAAGGACATCACGGATGGCAGCCGCCAATACAGAGCGACAAGCCGGGATGACGACAAGAGCTATTCGCCTGTATTGGATATTTATTTCTTTCGTCAGTTCACTCCACGTCAGTCGTTTACAGCCAATGCAGTTGGCACCTATATCTCCACACAGACAAATAGTTTCTATGATGAGGGAACACCATATCAATATGCGGTAGACGGCAGAACGGCTTCTTTGCTTTCTGAAGTAATATATGAGAACAGGCTGAAGCCCTTTACTCTCTCCACAGGTCTGAACTATAGTTACAAATATACCAAGAACGACTATCGGGGTGACGCTTCCTCTTTGACCAGGACGAACAACAACCGCCTGTACGCCTTTACCGAAATCAAGGGCATGCTAAAGCAACTGCGCTATACATTAGGTACAGGTGCGAGTTATATCCATTACACTCAGAACGGTCACAGATACGACTACTGGACTTTCCATCCCAAGGCTTCGCTGACATTTCAGTTCAATAACAATATGCAGTTGAGTTATACATATCAGATGCAGGACAAAGTGTCTCGCATTGCCATGACCAGTGATGCTACCGTCCGCACCAACAGTATGGAATGGACAGTAGGCAATCCCGATCTGAAGCCTTCACACGACATGGACCATCGGTTGCAGCTATCATATAACACCCAACGATTGCAAACCTTAGTGGAAGGCTACTACAAGCAATGCCTCAAACCTAACATGGCACACTACGAACGGACCGATGACAATCAATTCATCTATACACAGATCAATCAAAAGGAAATAGACGCATTGGACGTCATGGCATACGCCAGCTATTGGCTCTTGCCCGAGAAGCTTCAGATGGCCGCCAACGGAGGGATATACAGATGTTTCAATTTCGGCTACAACTATACACACTGCTACACATCATGGTACTACGCAGCCAACATCACAGCTTATCTCGGCAAATTCACATTGCAAGGATATGTAGACAACGGCAACCGATTCTTAGAGGGCGAGTCGAAAGGCTACAACGGAGCCTATTCCGCTCTGAAAGCATCCTACACCTGGCGCAACTGGCAATTCTCTTTGTCATGGGTCAATCCATTTCGCAGTCATTACAAGTCGTACGAGAACGAACTGCAGAACCGAAATCTCTATAAACGCACCATCGGCTATTCCAAGGACAGCGGCAACCTATTGTCGCTCAACATCTCCTGGCGCATCAACCAAGGCAGCAGACATAAGTCGGCAGAAAAGACAATCAGCCTCAGCGATAAAGACAATGGTATCATAAAATAGATATGAACGATTTCTTTATACAATAGAAAGGCATATGAACAGACAAAAAAGCCATCGCTGCAGTAGTAGCGATGGCTCATTGTTTTATATAGTTTTAAATTATTCCTCAACAGCAGCCTGCGCAGCAGCCAAACGTGCGATAGGCACACGGAATGGAGAGCAAGACACATAATTCAAGCCTACCTTGTGACAGAACTTAACAGATGAAGGCTCACCGCCATGCTCACCACAGATACCACATTTGAGATCTGGACGAGTGCCACGACCCTTCTTGACAGCCATCTCCACCAACTGACCAACACCTGTCTGGTCGAGAACCTGGAATGGATCGACATTCAGAATCTTCTTCTCCAAGTAAACTGGCAAGAAGCTGGCAATGTCGTCACGGCTGTAGCCGAATGTCATCTGAGTCAAGTCGTTAGTACCGAAACTGAAGTACTCAGCCTTTTTGGCAATATAGTCAGCTGTAAGGGCAGCACGAGGAATCTCAATCATGGTACCTACCTTGAATGGAATCTCAATGCCTTCCTGCTCGAAGAGTTCCTTGGCTGTGCTGCGGATTACCTGCTCCTGCAGATCAAACTCGTTGACGATACCGATGAGAGGAACCATGATCTCTGGCTGAGGATCGAAACCTTCCTTCTTCAACTGGATGGCAGCACCCAGGATAGCCTTTGTCTGCATGGCGGTAATCTCAGGATAGGTATTACCAAGACGGCAACCACGATGACCCAACATTGGGTTGGCCTCACTCAGAGAGTTGACACGCTTCTGGATTTCCTCAACAGAGATACCCATCTCTTCAGCCATCGTCTTCTGACCTGCCAAATCGTGAGGAACGAACTCATGCAGAGGAGGATCGAGCAAACGAACGTTTACAGGATGACCGTCCATAGCCTTCAAGATGCCATAGAAGTCCTGCTTCTGATAAGGTAGAAGCTTGGCGAGAGCCTTCTCGCGACCTTCCTTCGTACCAGAAAGAATCATCTCACGCATGGCCTTGATCTTTTCATTCTCAAAGAACATGTGCTCAGTACGGCACAAGCCGATACCTACAGCACCAAAGTTGCGTGCCACCTCAGCATCATGAGGCGTATCAGCATTGGTACGAACTACCAACTTGGTGTATTTATCGCAAAGGTTCATCAACTCAGCAAAGTCGCCTGTCACCTCTGCAGGCTTGGTCTTTACCTCACCGTTATAAACCTCACCTGTAGAACCATTCAGAGAAATGAAGTCACCCTCGCGAAGCAGCACTCCGTCGATTTCTACAGTACGGGCCTTATAGTCTACATTGATTGCGCCAGCACCTGACACACAGCACTTACCCATACCACGAGCTACTACGGCTGCATGAGAAGTCATACCGCCACGGGCTGTCAAGATACCTTCGGCAGCATTCATACCAGCCAAGTCCTCAGGACTGGTCTCGATACGAACCATGATTACGCGGTGTCCACTCTCGTGCCACTTCTCTGCATCATCAGCAAAGAATACAATCTGGCCGCTTGCAGCACCTGGCGAAGCAGGCAAACCACGAGTCAGCACCTTGGCCTGCATCTGAGCAGACTTGTCGAATACTGGGTGCAGAAGTTCATCAAGCTTGTTGGGCTCACAACGCTTAAGAGCAGTCTTCTCATCGATTTCGCCCTCGTGGAGCAAGTCCATAGCAATCTTAACCATAGCAGTACCAGTACGCTTACCATTACGAGTCTGAAGAAACCAGAGATGGCCTTCCTGTACGGTGAACTCCATATCCTGCATATCATGATAGTGCTTCTCCAACTTGTTCTGGATATCATTGAGCTGAGCAAAAATCTCTGGCATATTCTCCTCCATAGAAGGATATTTTGTGGCGCGAGTTTCCTCGTCAATGCCCTGGAGTTTTGCCCAACGTATAGAACCTTCCTTAGTAATCTGCTGTGGTGTACGGATACCGGCAACCACGTCCTCGCCCTGTGCATTGATAAGATACTCACCATTGAAGAGATTCTCACCTGTTGCTGCATCACGGCTGAAGCAAACTCCTGTTGCTGATGTATCGCCCATATTACCGAATACCATGGCCATAACAGATACAGCTGTACCCCACTCTGCAGGAATGCCTTCCATCTTGCGATAGAGGATGGCACGCTCGTTCATCCAGCTGTCGAATACGGCACAGATAGCGCCCCAAAGCTGATCCATAGGATTGTCGGGGAAGTCCTTGCCTGTCTGCTGCTTGATGGCTGTCTTGAATGCCTTGACGAGTTGCTTCAGTTCTTCGACTGTCATTTCGTTGTCGAGAGTAATTCCGCGCTGTTTCTTCACGTCCATGATAATAGCCTCGAATGGATCGATGTCTTCCTTGTTGACAGGCTTCATGCCAAGCACAACATCGCCATACATCTGTACGAAACGACGATAGCTGTCGTAAGCGAAGCGCTCATTGCCTGTCTTGCGAGCCAATCCCTCTACTACCTCATCGTTCAAACCAAGGTTGAGGATAGTATCCATCATGCCTGGCATAGAAGCACGGGCACCAGAACGAACACTGACAAGAAGAGGATTCTCCACGTCACCGAACTTCGAGTTCATCAAAGTCTCAATATGCTGAACCGCCTTCTCTACTTCTTCTTTGAGAAGGGCTACAACGTCTTCCTTGCCTTTTTCAAAGTATTCATTACAAACATCGGTTGTGATAGTAAAACCTGGAGGAACGGGGACACCAATAAGATTCATCTCTGCCAAGTTGGCTCCCTTACCACCAAGCAAGTTTCTCATGTCGGCCTTGCCTTCCGCCTTACCATTACCAAAGGTATAAACTCTTTTTACACTCATAGTTGAATAGGTTTGTTATTTTTAGTTATTGTTTTTTTATGATGCAAATATACAACTTTTATTCTGTTCCACCAAACATAAGACCAACTTTTTGCTATCTCCACTTTACATTTTAGGTTGTTTACGTACACACAGACATATTTTAAAGAGCAAACAATGCTACTACTCTATAAAAGCATCGTCATTCCGTATTCGGGGACTGTCTTTTTGCCTACCTGGCCATTACGACACAAAAGATTCCACGGCTCTATACACCTTATTATATATAGAGACCATGGAATATAGTAATGATTGCCAAGCGGGCAACGTAAAGAAAAACGATTACAGCTTTGACAGACGATCCAGATAATGTTCTCTTACGTCATTCCAATGATAGTAAGGCCACATATCAGTCTTCACAGCCACATGCACTTCCTTCTCATTGTGAAGAAACTTCACCAGGATGTCGCCTTTCTTGTTCTCGAAGAAAACAATCTGGATATTCGCCGCCATCGGAGAAGCCTTGAAGTCGCACCAATGCTTGTACACCTCGGCAGGTCCAGCTACTGACACATCAAAGTTTTCTATCTGCAGCAGCGCCAACAAAGGAATCACGTTGCCGTCATGACCGAAACGCAAAGTGGCGGCAATCGAGCGATTCTTGATAGCAGAGTCTGCCGACTCGATGATATTCTGGACCAAAGACTTGGAGTTTGCCATCACAAGGCCCTTGCTTGCCAGAGGATTGGCATTGCCGATATAGAATCGGTAGTTGACGCACTGCCACAAATCGAACATTTCCTGTGCTGTGAACAGATCATAGAAAGACAATGGAGTCTCAATGTCCTGCATGTCTACTGCAATCCAGTACAAACTCCACATCAAGTCACGAGGATTTACCTCACAACGTATAAAGTCGGCATTGGAGAAGAGTGAAGCCACCAGACGGTCGGGCTTTACCTGAGCCTCTTCAAACTTACGATATTCCTCTACCCATGGACCTTTCTCCCCATGAGTGAAAGCATTCGACTTGTCAGAATGATAGTTAAGATAATTCATGTATTTCTCGCTCATCTCGTAGCTGATGTCGAGCTGAGGATACAATCCCTTGAGACGGTCGCCGAAAGCAACCATACTCATTGCGCAACGGTAAACCACTGTAGAACGGGCAGAAACGTGACGCTTGCCACGGAACACCTCAGGGAAGTTCTTTGCCATTCGCTCAGCGATACCCTGATGCTGACGCACACCAAGAGGAGTCAAATCTCCTGCACGTCCCTGAGCCTCAGCCCAAACCTGTCCCAGACGGTTCAACACATCCTTGCCCAATGTGGTAAGGCCGTTCACAGCATCAGTTTTCTGCATCAGTTGGAGAACCCACAGATAATCTCTGTCGCCCAAAAGATAACGGGAACCATGTCTTCCGTAATGGCTCACATAAAACGGCTTATAGCCTTTTGGAGCCGGAGTCAACTTTGCTTCTACCTTGGGATAAGCCAGATAAACACCACCAGCCTTATTCAGATCAGCACTAATTTCCTCAAAAGTTGTCTGCGCATGAATGCCCAGACCAAAAGTAGCCACCATGATGGCTAATACTTTCATTCTAAGTTTCTTCATGAATTCGTTTAATTTATAGTTTTAAATTGCCAGTTAGTGTACATTGATATAATGTTATTTCTTCTGCTTGAAACATTTCTTGCTCTAAACGACTACAAAGATAATACAATTAAACGATTCCACCATCATTTTTCCCCCAAAAAACCTCAATATTCGGCTTTTACTCTGCTTTAGCCCGATTCCAGTCATCATAAACGACCAAAACCGGTCATAATAGATGACCAAAGCCAGTCATAATAGACGACCAAAGCCGGTCATAATAGATGACCAAAGTCGGTCGTAATAGATGAGCAGGACAAGACACAAGAGAAGAACGACATCGGACACAAATAAAACCCGACAAGTACTTAGTAACCAAACGACTTGCAGAAAGACTAAGGATAAAAAATATCTACAACTCTTTCATGGTTCACATTTTTTTTGTAACTTTGCAACCAAAATTTAAAAGAATCATGGCAAGAAAGAAAAAACCATTACCATTACTCGAAAATGTCACCATAGAAGCCGTAGCCGCTGAGGGCAAGTGCATCACGCACGTAGACGACAAGGTTGTCTTCGTCCCATTCTGTGTACCAGGCGACATAGTAGACCTGCAGGTAGTAAAAAAGAAACATAAATACTGCGAAGCCAAAGTGGCTCGCTTCATCCAGAAAAGCAAAGTTCGTCAAGAGCCTATGTGCGAGCATTTCGGCATCTGCGGCGGCTGCAAATGGCAGAATCTTCCCTACGAGGAGCAGATAAAGGCCAAACAGCAACAGGTGGAAGACCAGCTCACACGCATCGGAAAGATAGAACTGCCCGACTTCCGCCCTATCATGGGAAGTGTGAAGACTCAGGAATATCGCAACAAGATAGAGTTCGGCTGCAGCAACAAGCGCTGGTTCACAGCCGAGGAGCTCGCCCTGCTGCCAAAGAAAGAAGACGACACTGTGACCTCGCTCAAGGAACGCCATGCGCAGAATGCTATAGGTTTCCACATCACAGGCGCTTTCGACAAGATTTACCCCATCAAGAAATGCTGGCTGATGGACGATCTCTGCAACGAGATTCGCAACTTTGTCTTCGAGTATGCCGATTCACATGACTATACTTTCTACGATCTCCGTGAACAGCACGGATTGCTGCGCGACATGATGATACGCAACTCCAACACCGGAGAATGGATGCTCGTATTCCAGTTCCATTACGACGAGGAGGGTGATGAGCAGAAGGCTCTCGAACTGATGCAGCAAGTGGCCGACAAATTTCCACAGATCACATCACTCATGTACGTGGACAACCAGAAGGGAAACGACACCTTCAACGATCTGGAACTGAGCCTCTTCAAAGGCAACGACCATATCTTTGAGTTGATGGAAGACCTGAAGTTCAAGGTCGGACCAAAGAGTTTCTATCAGACCAATACCGAACAAGCTTACCACTTGTACTGCGTGGCACGCGAGTTTGCCAACCTTACAGGCAAAGAACTCGTGTACGACCTCTATACAGGAACAGGAACCATTGCCAACTTTGTGGCACACAAAGCCAAGAAGGTAATAGGAATCGAATACGTGCCTGAGGCTATCGAAGATGCCAAAGTCAACTCGCAGGTAAACAATATCGAGAATACGCTCTTCTATGCAGGCGATATGAAGGACATTCTGACAAACGACTTCATTGCACAGCATGGGCGACCCGACGTCATCATCACCGATCCACCACGTGCAGGAATGCATCCTGATGTCATCCAAGTCATCCTGAATGCTGCACCAGGTCGCATTGTGTATGTAAGCTGCAACCCTGCCACTCAGGCACGCGACCTTCAACTGATGGACGACTATTACAAGGTAGGAGCCGTACAGCCCGTCGACATGTTCCCTCATACACCGCATGTAGAAAACGTGGTACTGCTTGAAAAACGAAGCGATGCCGACATCAAGCAGAAACTCAAGGAGCGCAAGGAACGAGAGCAAGCGATAGCAGAAGCCAAGGCTGCCAAAGAGGCTGAGGCACTTGCCAAGGCTGAAGCTCAAGCAGAAGACCTGACCGAAGAAGAACAGAAAGCCTGCCAGGCTTAGCAATATTCTCCCCCAACAACATTCCCTCCTCGGTAATTCTGAAAGAACATGGATTTCCGAGGAGGATTTCTCCAAGAACAACAACACAATCTAAACTTATTAAGTGACGAAAAGAACAAATAATATTTTCGCCATTACTAAACCAAAACAGAGAGACATATAAAAAATGAAAAGAGTATTCCTGATGGCGACTCTACTCGCCATGACTTTATTCTCGGCCTCAGCGCAAGAGAAAGAAAAGAGGTGCATACAACTGCCCTCATGGTTAGACAACCTGAAATTGTCGGGCTACGGCATGACACAGTATCAATACATCGGACAGGAAGGAGCAAAATCCAATACCTTCAACATCCGCATGGCGCGTATTGCACTCGAAGGCCGCATAGCTGGAGATTTCTACTGGAAAACCCAGATACAGTTTAATGGCAACACATCCAACTTGGGCAGCAGTCCAAGAATGGTTGACCTGTTTGCTGAATGGCAGAAATATGAGATGTTCAAGGTAAAGATCGGTCAGTTCAAAAACCCATTTACCTTCGAGAACCCCATGCACCCCATCGTACAGGGATTCATGAGCTACTCACAGAATGTAAGCAAGCTGGCAGGTTTCAGCGACCGTGCCGGAGAACACGCCTCCAATGGCCGCGACATCGGACTACAGTTGCAGGGCGACTTCCTCAAGAACGCCAACGGCCGTAACCTGCTGCATTATCAAATAGGTGTGTTCAACGGACAAGGCATCAACACAAAGGACGTAGACAATCAGAAAAACATCATTGGCGGAGTATGGGTCATGCCTGTCAAAGGAATGCGCATCGGTGCCTTCGGATGGACTGGCTCTTATGCACGCAAGGGAACATGGAATGACGACGAGCAGGGCAATATCGTATATCAGAAAGACGCTGCCGGAAACCCTGTTCTCGATGATGAGGGAAAACCGAAAAAAGAAACTTTCTCGGGCGTACGCAAACTGTCACAAAACCGATATGCCTTCTCCTTCGAGTACAACGTGAACGACTGGACACTCCGTTCAGAATACATTCATTCCACAGGTATGGCATTTGCCAAAAGCATCACCAACCACGGAGATGCCAACTCGAAAGACTGCAATCTGAACGGCAAGATAGGCAATAAGGCCCAGGGCGTTTATGCACTCGTCATTGCCCCTATAGTGAGCAAGAAGCTCTATGCCAAGGCACGCTACGACATGTATCAGGCCAACGGCAAGACCGACATGATGAGAACCCAATATGAGGCTGGTCTGAATTATCATATCAGCAAGAACTTCACCATCCTCACAGAATATGCGCTCATCAACGACCGCACTCTGCAGAAGCACAACTACTCCATGGCTGATGTAGAAGTTTGTTTCCGATTCTAAGCCATCGAAAATCGATAATCAAGTCAAGCCTGATAGAATAGATTCTAAAAACCAACTCAGACGAGAACTCCGAGTCGGAATATGATAAGATGTAAATAAGTTAAAGTAAAAGCAAATGGATAAAACAAGAAGTGCACACCATTCGCACCATACACATCAACACAGCAGCACGTCCATGCGTGCATGCAGCCCACGACACAAAAAGCGCTTGATATTTAGCAAGTTGCTATTCGCTTTTCTTCTCGTTTGCGCCCTGCTTGTCATTGCCGTCTGCGTATGGATTACGATTTATGGCATTTACTAAAATGAATAGGAGAAACCCACAGAGGCGAACTCCTTAAATTGCCAGTAGCTTTGACCATCCTTGCGTTGGGCCCCATCGTCGAATCGAGGATAGATAAAAACATTAGTGGAGATGTAGCGATTGAACTGAAAGGTTATCGTGTTCTCCCACTCTAATTCAGCACGCTTGTATGTGGTATAACCATACAAGCGTGTTTTCCATCTCAGGTTGTCAGCAAGCACCCAGTTCAAGTCAATCGTACATTCCGAACCATAGTCGGTCATTCCATGATGCCCCTCATCAAGACCATATCGGGTGGCAAGGTCAGCACGACCAACATACTTCCAGTTAAGCGCAAAAGGTGCTATATGCACACTTCCCTTAAGACGGTGCTTCAGCCAGTCTACAGAATAGTCCATACCGACAGAGAGGTTGAGATTGAATGGCGAGAAGAAATCAGAATAAATCTTTTTGTCATTACTCTTCACACCATGCGTAAACTGAGTCTGGGCTATAAGCTGCAGAGTGTAGTACCAGCGCTTGGTGGCCTGCAGACCAACCTTGCCGGTATAACGTATCAAGTCTTCTGTGGTTTTGTACTTGTGAATAGTATCGCCACGCGATGTCTGATAACCAAGACGCAATTCCAACTTGTTGTCCCACTTCACCTTCTGCTTGTTGTTGTAGTTGGCCTGCATGGTTACACTACCCAAGAGCGAATAGTTACTCTCGCCTCCCTTATACCAGTTGTCCGACACATAGTTCTGCAAGAACTGAAGATAATAGTCGCCCCTGAAAGTCCAGAAGTTAGGCTTCGTCACCAAAATATCCATCGGAGCCACAGTAGGCTCAATAGCCACTGGTGCGACCTCTTTAACAATATCTGTAGCAACATGTCGTGGAGCTGGTTCAGAGACAATCGGTGCACCCACACTCTCAAGGTGACTTTCGTGCACTCTCACCAAGTCGGGACGGTTCAGATACACATGCATCAGAGCCTGGTCGATAGCCGCCTGCAAAGAATCGGCAACAACACACTTCCCCGGAGCAAGCCGCAGAAAGCGGGCAGCAGGTTCATGATAAAAAGTAAGAGGAACAAAGAGTTGCGAATAACAACTATTGATCTTGGGCTTCACCAACGAGTCAATACGCTGTCTGCTTGCAGTCAACGAGTCCATATATTCTGCCACCCTGTCTTTCTCTACCTTTTTCTTACCGTATCCACCCTTTTGTGCACACACCATTCCTGTCACACAAAAGGCCAACACTAATAAATAATATCTTAAATTCATACTAAGCTTATTCATATTTGGGCACAAAGGTAACAAATAAATCATAAAAGCCACGCCAATATTTACAATAATTTTGGCTAATTCATAATTTTATAGTAACTTTGCAGCCAAAATATTCTAATTTAAATATAAAACATCGTGGCTGAAACAAAGTACATCTTCGTTACCGGTGGTGTGGTTTCTTCCTTAGGTAAAGGTATCATATCATCATCCATCGGAAAGCTTCTGCAAGCCAGGGGCTACAACATTACAATTCAAAAGTTTGACCCATACATCAACATCGATCCGGGCACACTCAATCCATACGAGCATGGTGAGTGCTATGTGACGGTAGATGGAATGGAAACGGATCTTGACCTCGGTCATTACGAAAGATTCACGGGCATCCAGACAACAAAGGCCAACTCGCTCACTACAGGACGTATCTACAAGGCTGTTATCGACAAGGAACGACGTGGCGACTATCTTGGCAAAACCATACAGGTAGTTCCTCACATCACCAACGAGATAAAACGCAATGTAAAATTGCTGGGGCAGAAGTATCACTACGACTTTGTCATCACAGAGATCGGTGGCACTATAGGCGACATAGAGAGTGCTCCATATATGGAAGCCATCCGACAGTTGAAATGGGAATTGGGCAAGAATGCTCTCAATGTGCACCTTACCTACGTGCCCTATCTGAAAGCAGCTGGCGAGTTGAAGACCAAGCCTACCCAACACTCCGTCAAGGAACTGCAGAGCGTAGGTATTCAGCCCGACATCTTGATTCTCCGCACAGAGAAACATCTCGAAGAGGGCATACTGAAGAAAGTGGCAAGTTTCTGTAATGTGGATATCGACTGCGTTATCCAGAGTGAAGACCTGCCAAGTATCTATGAAGTACCTGTCAACATGCAGAACCAGGGACTCGATACCGCCATCCTTCGCAAGATGGATGAGCCGATAGGCGAAAAGCCAGCATTAGGTCCTTGGAAAGCATTCCTCGACCGACGCAACAACGCCACAGAGGTTGTCAATATTGGTTTGGTGGGTAAATACGACTTGCAGGACGCCTACAAGAGTATTCGCGAAAGCCTTTCTCATGCAGGAACCTACAATGACCACAAGGTGAATATCACATTCATCAATTCAGAATATCTGACAGAAGACAATGTGGCAGAACGACTGAAAGGTCAGGACGGTATAGTCATCTGCCCGGGATTCGGTCAGCGAGGAATAGAGGGCAAGATAATAGCTGCTCACTATACCCGCACCCACGACATTCCCACCTTCGGCATTTGCTTAGGCATGCAGATGATCGTCATCGAGTTTGCCCGCAATGTCCTGGGTTACAAAGACGCAAACTCTCGAGAAATGGACGAGAAGACTCCACACAATGTCATCGACATCATGGAGGAGCAGAAGAACATATCAAATATGGGTGGCACCATGCGATTGGGAGCATACGAGTGTGTGCTGAAACAAGGTTCGCGCGTGTTCAATATCTATAAGAAAGAACACATACAGGAACGTCATCGCCATCGCTATGAGTTCAACAACAATTTCCAGCAGGAGTTTGAGAAGCATGGCATGATGTGCGTGGGACAAAATCCCGAAAGCGACTTGGTAGAAATCGTAGAGATTCCAGGTCTGAAGTGGTACATCGGTACTCAGTATCATCCAGAATACCAGAGCACCGTGCTGAAGCCACACCCACTGTTTATGGACTTCGTCAAAACAGCAATTGAAAACAAAAAATAAATATGAACAAAAACAACATTATCGGTTTCCTCCTGATAGCCCTTGTACTGATTGGGTTCAGTTGGTACTCACAGCCTTCTGCCGAAGAGCAGAGAGCAGCATTCGTTCAGGACTCCATCGCTAAGGCAAAACACGCCGAGATGGAAAAAGCTAACAAGGCTGCGGCGCTGCAGCGACAGGCTGAAGCTAAAGCCAAGGTTGAGGCTGACTCAACAGCCCTCTTCTACTCGGCTTTGAAGGGCAAGTCTCAGAAAATCGTTTTGAGTAACGAGAAAGTTGAGCTGACCCTCAACACCAAGGGTGGTACTGTCGAGAAGGCTGTAGTAAAGGGTTATGTGGGTCACGACCTCAAGGTGAAAGACGGCTCAAAAGACAAGAAGGACGTATCTCTCTTCGATGGCAACGACCAGAGCCTCAAGTTCATGCTCGAGGCTAAGGAAGCCAACATTATCACAAGTGACCTTTACTTTACTCCATCAAATGTCACAAAGACATCTGTCACCATGACAGCAGAGGCTGCTCCGGGCAAGACTCTCACTATGACTTATACATTGGGCAAGGACTACATGCTCCACATGAGCCTTCAAGCACAGGGCATGGCTGGATTGTTCTCACCTAATTATAGCAAGATGGATGTTGACTGGAGCGACAAGGCCCGTCAACAGGAGCGCGGCTTCATGTTCGAGAACCGTTATACTACCCTCACCTATCACGATGTAGAGGGAGGTACCGACCATCTGAACGAGACAAGCGAGAAGATCGACGAGAAAATCGAAGAAACCATCGACTGGGTATCTTTCAAGAACCAGTTCTTCTCTGCCATCATGATATCCAAGGACAACTTCGACAAGGATGCCTTCATGACTTCTATCCCTCAAGAAAAGGGCTCCGGCTATCTGAAGCAGTTCCAGGCTAAGATGAAGACCGCTTTTGACCCAACTGGAAAGAAGGCTTCTGAGTTTGAGTTCTACTTCGGACCTAACGA